>Ga0074199_1000513_pt1 | contig 57741 bp, 55 predicted proteins | sample EPASupsiteSAE347_FD_64528 | JGI IMG/M metagenome (GOLD analysis project Ga0074199, IMG submission 64528) | Bioremediated contaminated groundwater from EPA Superfund site, New Mexico - Sample SAE3-47 | ecosystem: Environmental > Aquatic > Deep subsurface > Groundwater > Contaminated ... | reverse complement strand
GAGCAGATCGGTGATCGGAAAACGTATCATGATAGCCTCCTTTGGGTCGGAGCATTATGCCATAACAATCTTCTGCTCGCATCCCCTCTTCGGAGCGTTCATCCGTTTACCGATATGAGCGAAATTCTTATGGAATTCCTCTGCGTTTTCTCTGCGCTCTTTGCGTCTCTGCGGTGAAAAGCTCACATTGTGCCCGTTTGAGGTATACCTTGCGTGAGGAGCAAACACCGCTTTTGGAATCCCAGGCGCACACTGTTTCGACTGGAAAATCCATCAGGCATCCGATCACCACTCCCCAGTGGTCAGGTAGTCATGAATAGCCCGCGCCGCACAGCGGCCCTGGCCCATGGCGAGGATAACGGTCGCCGACCTCGAGCTCGGACATCATGAACGTACTCTTCCCCACCGCCTGGACAACCAAGGTAATGGAGCCCTCGACGGGGTCAGCGTCAGCAATGGTCAGAGGAAACCGCTCACCTCCTTCCCTCAACCTGAGGACCACGAACTGACCTGCCCTGCGGTGCTTCGCTATGGCCGGAGCTTCTATCCGGAAGGACCAGATCCGGTCGGCCAGCTTGTTTTTTGCAATGATTCTATTCATGGCTTCTCCAATATGTTCAGTACACCTTCACCTCATTCAATCATTGTAACTGAAGAGTTGGAGAACTTCACGCGGTTGCCGGGATCGACTTCTTGAACGGTCTAAAAACACAGAAGGCCGAATCATCCTGAAGATGATTCGGCCTTCTCATAACCATATTCCACGCGGAAGCCCTTGTCAGGTCCTGCGGCAGATAACGTAATCCGCGATATCGAGCAGGATTTCCTTGGAAGGATGATCAGGGAAGATCCGCAGAGCTTCCTTAGCCTTGGCCACATGCTCCGCAGCCAGACATTGCGTATATTCTATGCCGCCCGACCGGGCTACGACATCCTTCACCTCAGCGAAAATTTCAGGGGGTATTTCATCTGAGCTGAAAATCTCTCGAAGGCGTTTCTTCTCTGCGGGGCGAGCGTTTCTAAGAGCACAGATGAAAGGTAAAGTGGCTTTTCCTTCCTGAATGTCATTTCCCACCGGTTTTCCCAGCTCATTTGCATTTCCCGTGTAGTCCAGGGCATCGTCGGTGAGCTGGAAGGAAATCCCCAGATTGTGCCCGTACACCCTGAGAGCTTCCTCCTCTGCCGGGCCTCCGCCACCGAAAAGAGCCCCGATCTGACAGGCCGCACTGATAAGAACGGCTGTCTTTCGGGTGATGACCTCGAGATATTCCTTTTCGTCGATTTCCAGATTGTCCGAGTGCACCAGTTGAAGAACTTCTCCTTCGGCCATTTTGGTCGTGGTTTCGGAGAGAACTTCGAGGATACGGATGTTGTTGTATCCGACGGTCATGAGAATCGACTTGGAGTACAGGAAGTCCCCAACCAGAACCACCGCGGGATTTCCCCAAAGGGTGTTCGCGGCAGGCTTGCTGCGGCGAAACTCGGCATGATCCACCACGTCGTCGTGCAGGAGCGAGGAGGCGTGGAGCAACTCGAAGACTACCGACAGAGGAGCGTCATTATCGCCTTCATAGCCACACAACCGGGCCGAGAGGATCATCAGCAAGGGCCTGAGCCGCTTGCCTCCGCTTCCCGTAATATAGCGCCCTACAACAGAGATGAGAGGAACATTTGTGGTGAGATGGCGATTTATCTCAGCCTCGATCCGAGCCAAGTCGGGCCGAATGCGAGCATAGATCCGCTCTTTGATATTCTCAAGGCCAGGGGAAATGAAACTGGGGGGGACGAAAGAATCCACCGTTAGCGTGCCTACTTGATCCATTAAATCACAGACTATGAGAGTTGTCAGCATTCCAGGGTAGCACTCCCCCAGCGGAGGAGCCTATCTATACTCTAACCAGCCGCTTCATAGCGAAATTTTACCAATATGTCAAAGCGTTTTCCTGACACCGTCGGATGGGCCGTCTTCAAGCACCTGACCGGGGCACGTGTCATGCCCTGCGAAAGGCAGCAATTCAGCCTCAAGGTCATAATCATGGGACGCCGTGATCTTTGCAAGCATGATCGTACCGGGATTTCCTACCCCTTCAGTGATGATCACCTCTCCATCCACCTCGGGAGCCTGACTGCTCAGCCGTCCCGTAAGGAGTAACTCCGTCTCCGGATGAAATCCCTCTATCAGCACGGGCATAATCCGTCCGACGTACCGCTTTAAACGACGCCGTGAGATCGTTTGCTGAAGATCCAGCACAAGGCTGCGCCTTTCCTCCTTGACTTCCTCCGGCAGTTGAAACGGTAATCTGGCCGCCACGGTCCCTGGCTCGGAAGAAAAGGCAAAGACGCCCAGATGATCAAATTGAACGTCCTCCACAAATCGCAGAAGGCTCTGGAAATCCGCATCCGTTTCGCCGGGAAACCCCACAATGAGTGACGTTCGCAGAACAGCCCCCGGTAGATGCTTTCGAACCAGCGCAATCAGGCTCTCCGCATGCGAAAAATTCTTCTCGCGCCGCATGGCCTCGAGTATTCCGGCAACACAGTGCTGCAAAGGAATGTCCAGATAAGGTAGAATTTTTTTCGACTGAGCCATGGTCTTAAGGAGAGCCTCATTGACCCTGTCGGGATATGCATAAAGAAGCCGTATCCAACCGGGCGAGGTCACCCGCTCCAGGGCATCCAGAAGACGTATCAAGCCGTCCTGCTCCCCTCGATCTGAACCGAAGGCTGTCGTATCCTGAGCAATGAGGTTGATCTCTCTTACGCCTTCCCGGGCCAGTCGAGAAGCCTCATCACAAACGTCCTCCACCTTGCGGCTTCGGTATGGCCCCCTCAAGTGCGGAATCAGACAGAAGGCACACCGGTTGCTGCATCCTTCAGCAATCTTGATATAGGCGAAGCCGGGAGGCGTAGAGCGCAAGCGTGCCGCTTGCCCGGAAAAGAGATGCCGTGGGGCACCGATGCGAATCTGCTCACCTATGCCTTTTTCCATAGACCGCAGGGCATCTCCCAGCTCATGGTAATGAGACGTACCCAAAAACAGGTCTACCTCGGGCAGCAGCTTCGGCAGTTTTCGACCGTAGCGCTGCACCATACAGCCGGTCACCACCAGAGATTCACAACATCCGCCGGACTTATGAGCAGCGAGGTGCAGAATGGTCTGAATCGCTTCTTGAACAGCACTTTCCAGAAAGCCGCAGGTATTTACCAGAATCAGGGATGCTTCAGACGGGTCCGACGTCATGGTGTATCCCAGGTCAAGCAACTGCGGAGCCATCATTTCACTATCCACCAGATTCTTTGCACAGCCAAGGCTGATGAGGGTCGCGAGTCTATTCATAAATCCGTTCTTTTTTCGATTCTGTCATGAACAAGCCAACACTTTTGAATCAGTACATAACATTCCAAGGCAGGCACAGGAAAGCCTGTAAAACAGAAAAACACCATTTTGAAAGCCATTAGCCATCCCTCATGTCGAGATCCCCACATAATCCGAATTTAGAACAGCCGAAACAAGTATCCTGCTTCGGTTTTTTGACGTAACTGTGCTTACGGCATCGAAAATCGTCCCGGAGCTTGCCAAAACGTATGTTACTGAATAAAATGCTGGGAATGCGAGATACAGTGCGTTTCATTTCACTTTTCAGGCTCAAAGGAGAGGCGCACATCGAGGAAGAAGGACCTCCCTTGATTCATGAGGTTCCACCAAGGAGATACTGGGCATGCCAAAAGAAAGAGTCTGCGGAGGACTACCGGTTCTATCGGAGCGAGAAGGCAGGAACATACCGAATCCAACAACATGCAAGGAAGGAAAGGGCGTGCGCAATTTCGCGTGCCAGAATTATGATGCATGCTTGGACAAGGCTGCCAAGGGAATGTGGAGCGGCTTTACGTGCAGAGAATGTCCGCACTATTTTCAAAAGGAAGAAGAAACACTGGTGTAGTGGTTGGATCCTGGGAGGGAAATGCAAGATTCCAAAACAAAACAACCCGCTGGGCGGGTTGTTTTGTCTTTCAGGGGTACAACGACAAAGTTATCCGGGACAATAGACATGCCCCTTTGGCTATTCAGCCTCTGAAGAACCGGTCGATGCCTCTGTACCGGCCGGAGCGGTCTTCACCTTTTTCTTGCCGGGAACACGCTTCTCGTCCGTTATCAGCTCTATAATGCACATCGGCGAACCATCCCCACGACGATATCCCACTTTGATGATACGGGTATACCCACCGGGACGGCTTTGGTATCGGGGAGCAATTTCAGCGAACAGTTTATGAACGACGTCCTTTTCCCGGATCGTCGATAAAGCCTGGCGCCTCGCGTGCAGGTCCCCTCTTTTTCCCAGCGTCACCATCCAGTCCGCCCACCGCCGCAATTCCTTAGCTTTGTAGAGGGTCGTGTAAATTCGCTCCTCCTTCAGTAAGGAAGTCACCATGTTTCGAAACGTGGCTAATCGGTGGCTCGTCACCATATTCAATTTTCGACCGGAAACTCCATGGCGCATGGCTATTCCTGTTCCTTTCTTCTGTCCTCGATTTCTTCGCGACTTGGGAAGCTATCGACCTTCATGCCCAGCGAAAGTCCCATCTCGGTCAGAATCTCTTTGATTTCATTGAGAGACTTACGGCCAAAGTTCTTCGTTTTCAACATTTCGGCTTCCGACTTCTGAACCAGTTCCCCGATGTAGCGGATGTCTGCATTCTTGAGACAGTTGGCGGAGCGCACCGACAGCTCCAGCTCATCGACGCTACGAAAAAGATTCTCGTTGAACGCCGGCTCTATACGGATTTCTTCTTCCGAAGTCTCCGTTTCCTCTTCGAAATTTATGAAAATACTGAGCTGGTCCTTGAGAATCTTCGCTGCGTAAGCCACGGCATCTTCAGGCTTCACGCTCCCATCGGTCCAGAGCTCCATCGTGAGCTTGTCATAGTCGGTAATCTGGCCCACACGAGCCTGGGTAACGGCGTAGCTCACTTTGCGCATGGGAGAAAAGATGGCGTCGATCGGCATAGTACCGATGGGCTGGTTCTCCTCTACATTCCGGTCCGCCGACATATAGCCCTTCCCCTGTTTGACCGTAAGCTCCATCCGCAGCTTCGCATCTTTTGCAAGCATGCAGATGTGCTGCCTGGGGTTTAGAACTTCCACCTGGGAACTACCATGGATGTCTCCAGCGGTGACTTCTCCTTCGCCTTCCTTTTCAATCAGGAGCTGTTTGGGCCCTTCGCCCTGCATTTTGAAGCGCACTTCCTTGAGGTTCAATATGACGTCGGTGACATCCTCCAAAACACCCGGAATGGTGGAGAACTCGTGCAGCACGCCATCGATTTTCACACTGGTGATGGCTGAACCCTGTAGAGATGAAAGAAGCACTCGCCGCAAGGCGTTGCCCAACGTGAACCCAAAACCCCTCTCAAGCGGCTCACACACAAACTTGGCGTAAGTGTTGGGACTGCCTTTGGTTTCAACTTCCAAGCGCTTGGGTTTGATCAGTTCGCGCCAGTTCCTTTGCATATTATTTCCTCATCAAGAGATGTCACCATAGGTTGTTCCCTCTCAGCAGAGGGAAATGGGAAAACCGGATAAAGGGCTCATTGAATCCGGAGCCCCCTAACCGGCATATGGTCTAGAGAAATGAATTCTCTTACTTCGAATAGAATTCGACAACCAACTGTTCCTGCACGGGCAGATTCATCTCTTCGCGGGTCGGAAAGACTTTGAAAATTCCTTCGAACTTTGTCTTGTCGACTTCCAACCATTGAGGCAGACCACGACGGGGCATTGCTTCGAGAGCCTCGTTGATGGATGCAAGTTGCCGGCTCTTCTCGTCCACAACCACCACATCTCCAGGCCGCAGCAGATAAGAAGGGATGTTGACCTTCTTTCCATTTATCAGGAAGTGGTTGTGCCTGACGAGCTGCCTTGCCTGAGCACGGGAATCGGCAAAACCGAAGCGGTAGACCACGTTATCCAGGCGTCGCTCCAGAAGGACCAGGAAATTCGTGCCTGTCACCCCCTTCTGACGGTCGGCTGCCTTGAAATAGGTCTTGAACTGCTTCTCGACCAGCCCGTACATACGTTTGATCTTCTGCTTTTCACGGAGCTGCAGTCCGTAGTCGGAAAATTTGCTCCGCCCCTGACCGTGCTGGCCCGGCGGATAGTTGCGGCGCTCGACGGCGCACTTATCCGAGTAGCAACGGTCACCCTTCAAGTAAAGCTTCATGGTTTCACGTCGGCAGATCCGACACACAGCGTCTGTATACCGAGCCAAGGTTATGTCCTCCTCTTCGCGTTTTCAGTCATTCGATGTTACAGCGTGGCATGATCAAAGGGCTTAGCTCAATCAGACCCTGCGCCGCTTCGGGGGGCGACAGCCGTTGTGAGGAATCGGAGTCACATCCTTTATAATAGTAATATTGAAACCGGAGGCTTGCAAGGCACGCAGAGCGGCTTCCCGGCCAGAGCCAGGCCCTTTCACGTAAACCTCCAGGTTCTGAACGCCATGCTCCATGGCTTTCTTCCCAGCGGTTTCAGCAGCCACCTGAGCAGCAAAGGGGGTACTCTTCCTCGACCCCTTGAAGCCCTGGCTCCCCGCGCTGGACCACGAAAGTGCATTCCCGGTCGGGTCCGTAATCGTGACGATGGTATTATTGAAGGTTGAGCGGATGTGAGCAATTCCGTTCAGAATGTTCTTGCGTTCTTTCTTCTTGCGACTGGCTGCTTTTTCCCTTGCCATGGTCCCTCCGTGCTATGCCTTTTTGCGCTTGCCCATAACAGATCTTCGCGGTCCCTTGCGTGTGCGTGCGTTGGTATGCGTCCGCTGTCCGCGAACGGGCAATCCACGCCTGTGCCTCAACCCCCGGTAGCATCCGAGATCCATCAACCGTTTGATGTTCATGGACACTTCGGTGCGCAGATCCCCTTCGACCTTGTAGTGGGCGTCAATAACCTGCCTTATGGCGTTGATTTGTACTTCCGTGAGGTCGTCGCTCTTCGTGCTCCGATCGATCGCCGCCTCATCGAGGATTTTCTGCGCAGTAGCTCGCCCTATGCCATAAATGTAAGTCAGAGCGATCTCGATCCGCTTGTTCTTAGGTAAGTCGATGCCTGCAATGCGTGCCAATGCCCGTTCCTCCCATTAACCTTGTCTTTGCTTATGCCTGGGGTTTTCGCAGATAACGCGTACCGTACCGTGACGACGTATAATCTTGCATTTTCGACAAATGCGCTTTACCGACGCTCGCACTTTCATGCCACTTTTCTCCCTTTCTGTAAGACACAGGCAAAGAAGCGCTAGGATTTAGACCTGTAGGTGATACGGCCTCGGCTAAGGTCATAGGGGGAGAGCTCCACCGTGACCTTGTCCCCGGGCAGAATGCGGATAAAGTGCATCCTCATTTTACCGGAAATGTGAGCCAGTATCCGATGACCGTTCGGCAGCTCCACACGAAACATGGCATTGGGAAGGGTTTCTACGACGGTTCCTTCCACTTCAATGGCGTCATCTTTAGCCATGCCCTAAGTATCTCCTTGCGATCTTCTTCTGAATTTCCGTAGTATCCTACGGGAACTTCAAATTATAGATTATGATACGCCCTTAGTAAAGAAAAATCTATATACGGGACAGAATTTCGGGACCACCTTCCGTGACGGCTACCGTATGCTCAAAGTGCGCGGAAAGCTGACGATCCACCGTGACTGCCGTCCATTGGTCCTGGAGAACCTCTACTTCAGGACGCCCCATGTTGATCATGGGCTCGATGGCGAAAACCATTCCCGGCTTGAGCTTCACGCCTTTTCCGGGAGCCCCGTAGTTAGGGATTTGAGGGCTCTCATGCAGGTGCTGCCCGATCCCATGGCCTACAAACTCCCGCACCACCGAAAATCCGCGTGTCTCTACGTATTCCTGGATCGCATGGGAGATGTCCGAAAGCCGATTGCCGACGACCGCCCTGTCGATGCCGGCGTAAAGCGATTCCTCCGCGGTCTTGCACAACCGCTTGGCCTCCTCGCTGATCTTTCCCACCGGGACGGTGATGGCTGCATCCCCGTAGTAGCCTTCGATCACGGCTCCAAAATCAAGGCTGACGATGTCGCCTTCCTTCAGAACACGCTTTTTGGAAGGCATCCCGTGGACAACCTCTTCATTTACCGACACACAAAGCGTAAAAGGGTAGCCATGGTATCCCTTGAAGGCTGATTGAGCATGTCGCTTAGCCACCAGCTCTTCGCTCAGTGCATCGAGATCCAAAGTGGTCACCCCCGGGCGAATGTACTCCTTGAGCGCCACCAAGATCTCAGCCACAATCATGCTGGCTTTCCGGATCTTTTCGATTTCTCGCTGAGATCTTAAAACAATCAATGCCTGGACCTCTGTCCGTCGCTGTCGTTAACGCGCCGCCCATCTCGTAAAGCCTGGAGCCCGGCCGCCCATCGGGTGAGCATGAGAAAACACCTTTCAGACGACCGCAGCTCCAGATGTATGTTCATCGGGGCCTTTCAGCCCTTCGCACTAACCCAATACTTTGGTGATACGACCGAAAATCTCGCCCATATCTCCCACGCCGTTGATGCGGCGCAGCTTCGCCTGCTTCTCGTAGTAATCGATAAGCGGCTTCGTCTGGCCGTCGTACACCTTCAGGCGCGAAGATACCGTCGCTTCGTTGTCGTCATCACGCTGGTAGAGCTCGCCGTTGCATTTGTCACAAACTCCGGCTTTCTTCGGAGGGTCGAACATGACGTGGAAGCCTGCGCCACAGGCCCGGCAAGTGCGACGGCCCGTCAAGCGCCCCATGAGCTCCTCACTCGCCACTTCGATGCAGACGACGTGATCGATCTTCATCTTCAGCTCGCCCAACATGGTGTCGAGTGCTTCGGCCTGGCTGACGTTTCTCGGGAACCCGTCCAGCATGTAGCCTTTGGCGCAGTCAGGCTTCTGGATACGCTCCCTGACCAGACCGATGACAACACTATCAGGAACCAGGGTGCCCTGATCCATGTATTTTTTTGCTTCGAGTCCCAGAGGCGTTCCCTCTTTGAGTGCAGCCCGGAGCATGTCTCCCGTCGAGATCTGCGGAATACCGTACTTGTCAATCAACCGTTTGGCCTGGGTACCCTTGCCTGCTCCTGGCGGACCTAGCAAAATAATGTTCATTGTCCTCTCCTCCGTTTTTAACTCGACCGTTCGCAAATATCCATTCACCTGTTCCTGCCGACCGGTGGCCAGCCCAAGCTCCCTTTTTGGGGAGCCCGCCAAAGCCGCCTACCGCCTACCCTTGACGCGCCCCTTCTTGAGAAAGCCTTCATAATGGCGCGACAACATGTGCGCTTCGATCTGGCCCACTGTATCCATTGCCACCCCTATGACAATGAGAAGTGCTGTTCCACCAAAATAGAAAGGCACATTAAATCTGCTGATAAGTATACTGGGTAGAACACACACCGCCGATATATAGATAGCCCCTCCCAAGGTGATTCGGCTGAGCACTTTATCGATGTACTCGGCAGTCGGCCTGCCTGGACGAATGCCGGGGATAAAACCGCCATACTTCTTCATATTCTCGGCGACATCGAGCGGATTGAAAACGATAGCCGTATAGAAGAAGCAGAAGAATATGATAAACGCCACATAGAGAGCCGAATACATCCAATGTCCGGGAGTCATCATCTGAGCGACGGACTGTATCCAGTCCACCTTGATGAAGCTTGCGATAGTTGCCGGAAACATGATTATCGAGGAAGCAAAAATAGGCGGGATAACTCCCGAGGTATTGATCTTCAACGGTATGTGGGTGTTCTGACCACCGTATACCCGCCTGCCGACCACCCGCTTGGCATACTGAACCGGAATCCGCCTCTGTCCGCGCTCCATGTAAATCACGAAAGCGATCACCGCCACCATGACCACCAGGAGAAGCAGAACCACGAAGATCGACATTTCACCCGTGTTGAGGAGCCGCCCCGTATTGACGATGGCGTTGGGAACACCGGCAACGATACCGGCGAAGATTATAAGAGAAATTCCATTGCCGATCCCACGCTCGGTAATCTGCTCGCCCAGCCACATGATAAAGGCAGTACCGGCCGTGAGAGTAACGATGGTTATCAGGCGAAAAGCCCAGCCGGGCTGTCCGACAACCATCTCCCCTCCGGGGCCACTCATGCCCTCCAAGCCTATGGCGATGCCAAAACCCTGAATGCAGCTCAGAACCACCGTTCCATAGCGGGTGTACTGAGTAATCTTACGGCGGCCAGCCTCCCCTTCCTTGCTCAAGCGCTCCAGATGGGGAATCACGACGGTCAGAAGCTGGAGGATGATGGATGCGCTGATGTAGGGCATGATCCCCAGTGCAAAGACCGAAAGCTGGCTCAGAGCACCTCCCGAGAACATGTCGAACAGCCCCAGGAGCGTCCCCTGCGCTGCTTTGAAGAACGCCGAAAGCGCCTCGGTGTTGATTCCGGGGGTAGGAATATGAGCGCCAATGCGATAGACTGCCAGCAGCAGCAGCGTATTGCCTATCCGGCGCTTGAGCTCCGGAATTCGGGTGATATTCTGGAAGCCTGTTAGCACCTTAGTTCCTCTTCTGGATTGGGATCAACTCGACCCGGCCTCCCGCGGCCTCGATCTTGCTCACCGCTGCGGCGCTTGCCTTGTGGACCTGAATGGTGAGAGGATAGCCGATTTCACCATCTCCGAGCAGCTTGATACCGTCGTGATGCCCTTTTACCAGGCCGGATTTCACAATCTGTTCCGGACCGACTTCGGTCCCCGCCGCAAATCTTTGCAGATCGCTGACGTTGATCACGTCAAACAGCTTTCTGTAAATATTCGTAAACCCACGTTTGGGTATCCGGCGCTGCAACGGCATCTGTCCGCCTTCGAACCAGGGAGGAGTTCCTCCGCCCGCACGGGCCTTCTGCCCTTTGGCGCCCTTCCCTGCCGTCTTGCCCTGGCCGGAGCCCGAGCCACGCCCTTTGCGCTTGTTGTTGCTTTTTGCTCCTGGAGCCGGAGCCAGATCTTCGAGTCTCATTGAAACACCCGTTCTATTCCGAAAGTAAGAATTGGACTACAGCTCACTCACCTCTACCATGTGTATCACTTTGCGGATCGCCCCCACAATGCTCGGCGTTCCGTAGAGGGTCACCGGCCTGTTGAGCCGGGTGAGCCCCAAAGCCTGCAATATCTTGCGATGCTTTTCGGGGCGCCCTATGGGGCTTCGAACCAGTTTGACTTGGATGGGTTTTGCCATATCACCTTTCCTTCACTGAGGCTGAATCGCCGGCGCGCATCGTATCAGCCCTGACTGTCACATGAAAGGAGCGACCTGTGCCGGCCCGTGCTGACCGCATATACTATCCGCTCAGCGCGCGCTAGGCTTGGAGCTCTTGTACATCCCGGCCGCGAATCCTGGCAACCTGCTCCGCATTGCGAAGAGCTTTGAGGCCGTCCACCGTGGCCTTCACCACGTTGTGGGGATTTCTCGAACCGATACATTTGGTCAAAATATTATTGATCCCACATGCTTCCATAATGGCACGGACCGCTCCTCCGGCAATCACTCCGGTACCCGGAGACGCAGGCTTCAGAACCACCGATGACGCACCAAAGCGCCCGAGCACTTCATGAGGGATGGTGCCATTCTGGATGGGCACCTCGAACATGCCCCTTTTTGCTGCTTCAAGACCCTTGCGGATAGCCTCAGGCACTTCGTTGGCTTTTCCAAGGCTGAAGCCGACACGCCCTTTGCCGTCACCCACGACCACAATGGCGCTGAAGGAAAACCGGCGTCCACCCTTGACCACCTTGGCCACGCGGCTGATGTGGACAACCTTGTCGATCAATTGAAGTTGGCTCGATTCGACGCTTAACAATTGCATGCCTCCCTAGTTCGGACGGAATGATGGATGAACTTAGAAATCCAGACCTGCCTGACGCGCCGCATCCGCGAGCGCCTGGACACGACCGTGGTAGATGAATCCGTTCCGGTCGAAAACGACTTTGGAAATTCCTTTTTCACGGGCTTTTCGAGCAAGAAGCTCCCCCACACGCTTGGCGGCCTCGATTTTGCTCTTCGGAGCCTCCATCTCCCGGTATTCGGGCGACAAAGTGGACGCCGCCGCCAGGGTTACGCCCCGGATGTCATCGACAACCTGACCATAGATATGTCTGTCGCTGCGGAAGATCGTTAGACGAGGCCGTTCGAGCGTGCCTTCGATATTCTTTCGTATACGCTTCTTGCGCTTCAAGCGCGCCAGTTCACGTGGATTGGTTTTTACAGCCATCTCTTCTCTCCCATTATGCTACTTCTTCGAGCCGGCCTTACCGACCTTACGATGAATCTGCTCGTTGGCGTAACGGATTCCCTTGCCCTTGTACGGCTCAGCGGCCCTGAGCGCACGAATCCGAGCGGCCGTCTGGCCCAGAACCTCTTTGTCCACAGCCTCGAGCTTTATGATCGTCTGCCGATCCACCGAAGCCGTGACCCCCTCGGGCAGCACAAACTGAACGGGGTGCGAGTAGCCAAGGCTCAGATTCAGCACATTGCTTTGAACATCGGCCCGGTAGCCGGTACCCTGAATTTCGAGCCCTTTTGCAAATCCAACGCTAACCCCGTGCACCATGTTGAAGGTCAGAGCCCTCATCAGCCCATGCAGCGCTCGCGATTCATTGGAATCGTCCCTGCGCTTGATCCGAATAAGGCCAGGCTCGATCTCGACGTCCAACTCCGAGGAGATGCGTCGCACCAGGGTACCCTTGGGCCCCTTTACGGTCAGAACTGTATCCTCCAGGGAAACGCTGACTCCCTGAGGTATGCTGATGGGTAATTTTCCCACGCGAGACATACTTCTACTCCTTAAGGCGTATTTGAGTAATGAGTGATGACTGATGAGGGACGGCGGCTGTTTCAGGGCACCGGATAATCCGGGCGGCCCTCTCGCAGCCCCTCTAAAGGAGATCTGCCGTCACAAGGCGCCTCTCTCATTACTCATCACCCATGACTCATGCAACCTGAGGGTTCGAGTGCTACCATACGGCGCACAGCAATTCTCCGCCTATGCCTTCTTTTCGCGCCTGACGATCCACCACAACGCCCTTCGAAGTGGACAGAATCGTGATGCCCAGTCCGTTCAAGATTCGTGGGATGTCTTCATGGCCAACGTATACACGACGCCCGGGCCTGCTGATCCGTTTAATTCCCACGATTACGGCCTTGCGGGTTTCGCTGTACTTCAGATGAACGCGGAGAACGCCCTGCTTGTCATCCCGAATGAGCTTGAAATTCTTGATGTAACCTTCCTCCTTGAGGATTCGGGCCACGCTCGTCTTCATGCGGGAGGCGGGAATATCCACTTTATCAAAACGCGCCTTCTGCGCATTCTTGATGCGATTCAGAAAATCGGCAATCGAATCCGTTACCACCATACTAACTTACTCCTTTAGGTCTCCCCCGTTGCCTACCAGCTCGATTTGACAACGCCGGGCAGCTCCGCGTTCAGGGCCATGTTGCGAAAACAGATACGACAGATCCCGAACTTGCGCAAAAACCCTCTGGGCCTGCCGCATATGGGACAGCGGTTATACGCCCTGACCTTAAACTTGGGGGTACGCTTTGTTTTTGCTATAAGAGACTTCTTCGCCAAGGCTGCCTCCTCACGACCAGATCAATGCTTGAACGGCATGCCCATCATGGCGAGCAGCGTACGGGCCTCTTCATCCGTTTCGGCCGTCGTCACCACGGTGATGTTCATACCCTTGATCTTGTCTATTTTATCATAATCGATTTCAGGAAAAATGATGTGCTCTTTGACACCAAGCGTGTAATTGCCCCTGCCGTCCAGTGCTTTGGGCGACACCCCTCGAAAATCGCGAACGCGGGGAAGTGCAACATTGACCAGCTTGTCAAAGAATTCGTACATCCGGTCGCCTCTCAGAGTCACCATGCACCCGATGGGCATCCCCTTGCGCAGTTTGAAGGCAGCAATGCTCTGCCGGGCTCGGGTGACCACCGCCTTCTGTCCGGCAATCTGTCCCAGCTCCTGCGCCGCCGACTCCAGAATCTTGATGTTCTGGATGGCTTCTCCAAGACCGATATTCAGGATGATCTTCGTCATCCTGGGAATCTGCATCGAGCTTTTGTACTTGAACTGTTCCGCAAGTTTCGGGGCTACCTCGCTCTGGTATTTATCCCGCAGTCGTGCCATGCATTCCTCCACTCCCGGCCTGCTGTGAATGGACGTTATTGGTCGATGACTTCATTGCACTTCTTGCAATAGCGCACTTTGCGATTGTCATCGAGAATCCTATAGCCCACTCGGGACGGGTCGGTACATTTGGTACAAATCAACTGTAAATTGGAAATGTGTATGGGAGCTTCTCTTTCGAGTATCCCCCCCTGTCGGCTCTGGGCACCCGGCTTCATGTGGCGCTTGACCATGTTGAGCTTCTCGACGATGGCCCGATCCTTCTTGGGGATCACGCGAAGCACCTTGCCGCTCTTACCTTTTTCCTTGCCGGCAATCACCTTCACCGTGTCGTTTTTCTTGATGTGGTAATGTTTATCACTTTCCATGAAACAACTCCCATATCCCGCTAGAGCACTTCGGGAGCCAGCGATATGATCTTCATAAACTGTTTGGCTCGCAGTTCCCGCGCCACCGGCCCGAAGATGCGTGTTCCGACGGGCTCCTTGGCGGCATTGATCAAGACGGCGGAATTATCATCAAATTTAATATAAGACCCGTCCGGACGGCGTACTTCCTTTTTGGTGCGAACGACAACAGCCCGGAGCACGTCTCCTTTTTTTACCTTCGCATTGGGAATGGCTTCCTTGACGGAAACCACAATGATGTCCCCTACCGTCGCATAGCGCTTCCGTGTACCGCCGAGCACTTTGATACAGTATAGACGCTTTGCTCCGGAGTTATCCGCGGCATTGAGCTGAGTTTCCGTTTGAATCATGACTCACTCCATTTTGTGCCGGCGCATTCCGTCCTGCATCAGAGGCAGGGCGCAGACCCGGCAACACGATCCTTAGATGGCCGCTTTTTCAAGAACCTTGATCACAACCCAGCGCTTGTCCTTGCTCAGCGGCCGGCTTTCCTCGATTAGCACCCGGTCTCCGATTCCGCAACCGTTCAGGGCGTCATGAGCTTTGAACTTGCTGCGCCTTCGGATGTATTTTCGATACATCGGATGGTGGATAAGGCGCTCGACCACCACCACTACGGTCTTGTCCATCTTGTTGCTCAAGACGGTTCCCACTCGAGTCTTCCTGGCTGACTTCTCTTCTTCCATCGATTGTACCTCTATGCCGCAGTCTTCTGTACCAATTCGCGCAGAATGGTCAGAATCTGTGCGATGCTTTTCCGGGTTTTGTTGAGCTGAGCGGTGTTTTCCAACTGCCCCGTCGCATGCTGAAACTTGAGATTGAAGGCTGCCTCGCGAAGCTCCTTGAGCTTCTGAAGCAATTCGTCCTGGCTCATATCACGCAAGGTTGCAATTTTCATAGGACATCCTGCCTCGACACGAAACGTGTTGGAATCGGAAGTTTGTGAGCAGCAAGAAGCAGAGCTTCGCGTGCGACGGATTCCGGCACTCCCTTGATCTCGTAGAGGAGACGGCCCGGTTTGATCACGGCTACCCAGCCTTCAGGCGCGCCCTTGCCTTTACCCATTCTGGTTTCAGCGGGCTTTTTGGTAAAGGGCTTGTCAGGAAAGATCCGAATCCACACCTGACCACCGCGTTTGACATGCCGGGAGATAGCCACACGAGCCGCCTCGATCTGTCGCGAGGAAATCCGCCCGCACTGCAGGGCCTTGAGGCCGAAATCGCCGAAGCTCATCTGGCTTCCCCGGTATGCCAAGCCTCGCATACGGCCTTTTTGCTGCTTTCGAAATTTAACTCGCTTTGGCGCTAACATCAGAATTTCTCCTGTAGATCACCATGTGGATGCTGCCGCTGCGCACGGTTTTCACCACCACGCATCACGCGACGGACTTCAGCCCATGCAGCATCGAGATACCAGAAAGGGGAAACCCGCAATCAGGTCAGGATTTCTCCCTTGAAGATCCAGACTTTCACCCCGATGATGCCGTATGTGGTTTTCGCCAGGGCGGTACCGTAGTCAATGTCTGCCCGCAAGGTATGAAGAGGGACTCTGCCTTCTCTGTACCATTCTCTTCTGGCCATTTCCGCCCCCCCGAGCCGTCCGGCGGAGGCGACTCTCACCCCTTTGGCTCCGAACTTGAGGGCTGCGCCGACCGCGCGCTTCATGGCGCGGCGGAAGGCCACGCGGCGTACCAACTGAAGAGAAATGTTCTCACCAACCAATGTGGCATCCAATTCGGGACGGCGGACTTCCTGGATGTCGATAAGGATTTCTCGTCTAAATTTCTTTTCCAGATCCTGTCTCAAGGCTTCAATCTCAGCACCCTTCTTGCCGATGACAATACCGGGCCGGGCTGTGTAGATTCTGATCTTCACCTTGTTGGCGGCTCTCTCGAGCTCGACCTTGGCGATTCCCGCATGATACAGCCGCTCCTTGATATAGTTACGGATCATGCGGTCTTCGTACACAAGCTTTGCATAATCTTTCGTGGCAAACCACTTGGAATCCCACGACTTAATGACGCCCAGACGGAATCCGGTTGGATGCACCTTTTGTCCCAAACTTCACCTCCACGATTCTCTCACGGGCCGGCGGGCAGTCCTGCTCAACGCTTCCGGTTACGGCCCGGCTCTCTGTTTCGGGTTCTCCAATTACTTGAAAACTTTCCAATAAAGCTTGCGGAAACGGGCTCCTAAGTGCTCAACCCTACTTTTCCGATAAGACCACCGTTATGTGGCTCATGCGCTTGAGAATTCTGGTAGCCCGTCCCATGGCTCGAGGCCGCCAGCGCTTCAGGCGAGGCCCTTCGTCGATCAGGATCGTCTTTACGTAGAGGGTATCCACGTCGATCTCGCTCCTGTTTTCGGCGTTGGCAATGGCTGAGCGCAGGGTCTTGTTAATGAGGCGGCCGCTCTTTTTGGGCGTGAACTTCAAGATGGTCAGGGCCTCACCAACCGCTTTGCCGCGAACCATGTCCGCCACCAGACGAGCCTTGGTCGGAGAAACGCGCAAATATTTCGCAATGGCTCTTACTTCCATTACTTCTTCCCTTTCACTTTCGACTTCTTATCCCCGGCGTGGCCGTAAAAGGTTCTGGTGGGTGCGAATTCCCCAAGCTTATGGCCTACCATGTTCTCCGAAATGAAGACGGGGATGAATTTCTTGCCGTTGTGCACTGCAAGAGTCAGACTGACAAATTCGGGCAAAATGGTAGATCTTCTCGACCAGGTCTTAATGACTCTGCGGTCATTGGTTTCCCTGGCCTTGAACACCTTCTGCTGCAAATGATCGTCGACAAACGGCCCTTTTTTGAGAGAGCGAGGCACTTTATCCTCCTTGTAACTCTAATTCCCGACCCTTGGCTGTTGGCTTTCGGCTCCCGGTGCTCCCGTCTTCCACTCCGGCTTTCTGACGCCGGCGGGCCGGATTATCCACCGAGAGCAAAAAGGCAACAGCCCAGGGGACAAAACCTACTTGCGGCGGCGCACGATAAATTTGTCACTGGGTTTGGGTTTCCTCGTACGATACCCTTTGGTTGGAACGCCCCACGGTGTGCAGGGGTGCCTTCCGCCGGAGCTTCTGCCTTCACCACCGCCCATGGGATGATCGACCGGGTTCATGGCAACACCACGAACGTGGGGGCGGCGTCCGCTCCATCTTTCTCTTCCGGCCTTACCCAGAGAAATGTTTTCATGCTCGATATTCCCCACCTGCCCGATTGTCGCCTTGCACTCGAGAGGAACCATGCGCATTTCGCTGGAGGGAAGACGCAGAATGGCCTGCTTGCCTTCCTTGGCGATCAACTGAGTGCTGACGCCGGCGGAGCGTGCCAACTGGGCTCCCTTTCCGGGCTTGAGCTCGACGTTGTGGAGCACCGTACCCAGAGGGATGTTGGCCAGACGCAAACAGTTGCCCGGTTTGATGTCCGCCTCTTTGCTGGTGATGATCCTGTCGCCCACCGACAGCCCGACCGGAGCCAGGATGTAGCGCTTTTCACCATCGGCGTAGTGCAGCAGAGCAATATTGGCGGAGCGATTCGGGTCATACTCGATGCTCGCAACCTTTGCGGGGATGTCTTCCTTATCGCGCTTGAAGTCAATAATACGATAACGGCGCTTATGTCCTCCCCCGCGATGCCACGCAGTGACTCTCCCGTAGCTGTTTCGCCCGCCGGATTTCTTCAGCGGCTCAAGCAGACTCTTTTCGGGCTCTGAAGTGGTGATCTCATCAAACGTGGCGTATGTCTGGAACCGGCGCCCCGCGGATGTCGGATTTACTTTTCTAATACCCATCGGTAACCTCTCCTACCTCATACACCTTCGAAGAATTCAACGCTCTGGCCGGGCTTGATGGTAACGAAAGCCTTTTTCCAGTCGGGACGCGTCGTGAAGTAGCGGCCTACGCGCTTCTTCTTGCCTTTCGCGCTCATGGTGGCCACAGAAAGAACATCGACCTTGAAGATCTGCTCCACCGCTTCCTTGATCTCTATCTTGTTTGCCCGGCGATCCACTTCAAAAAGCAGCTTGTTGTGCAGCTCCTTTTCCAGGTTGCTTTTTTCCGTGACCAGGGGACGTTTGAGAATCTGATATGTCTTCTTGTTTATCATCCTAATGACTCCTCTATTTTTCCCACGGTCTCGCGAGCCAGGAGGACATTATGATAGTTGAGCAGATCGTAGACATTCAGTCCCTCTGACCGCAACACTTTAACGTTCGGAATGTTGCGGGCGGATTTTTCGATCACCTCGTCAGGCCCGGCAATTACTATGAGCGTCTTTTGAAGCTGGAAAAGATCGAGGATAGCGGAGAAATCCTTCGTCTTGATACGCTCGAGCTCGAGCCGGTCAAGAACGGTAAACTCTTTGTCCAGAATCTTCTGGCTGAGCGCCATCTTCAGGGCCAAGCGGCGTACCTTCTTCGGTACCTTCATGGTGTAGTCCCTGGGATGAGGGCCGTGGGTAGTTCCGCCACCCCTCCATATGGGAGAGCGGCTGGTACCCGCTCGAGCGCGGCCGGTACCTTTCTGGCGCCACGGTTTCTTTCCTCCGCCGGCAACGTCGCTTCTTCCCTTCACACCGGACGTTCCGGCCCTGCGCTTGGCGAGCTGGTAGAGCACCACCTCATGCAGGACATGCACCTTTACCGGAACGCCAAAGACGCCTTCCTTCAGTTCTAACTGCCCTACTACATCACGATCTATATTGAAAACATCCACAGTTGGCATGGTGATCCTCGACTCTCCCCGAACCATTCCGCTTGAATAGCCCTACCGCCGGTTGGTCTTGCGAATAAACAAAGTCCCGTTCCGGGAGCCGGGAACGGCTCCTTTGACCAGCAGGAGGTTATCTTCGGGGCGTATGTCCACGATTTTTAGGTTCATGACTGTGACGCGCTTGTTGCCCTTCTGGCCTGCCAGTTTCTTGCCCTTGATGACACGGCCCGGGTAGGTGGCGTTTCCGGTAGATCCCGGCTCGCGAATATTCTTCGAACCGTGGCCTGCCGGGCCGCGCTGAAATCCCCACCTCTTGATCGTACCGGCAAAACCCTTGCCCTTGCTTGTTCCAATCACGTCGATACATTCGCCGATCTCGAAGTTATCCACGGAAACTTCCTGGCCCAGCTCGTAGTCGGAGACATCTTCCATCCGAACTTCCTGAAGAGTCCGAAAGTAGCCCTTACCGGCCTTATCCAGATGTCCCTTCATGGGCTTGTTCACGTTCTTGGGCTTGCACGTTCCAAAACCGATCTGCAGAGCTGAATAGCCGTCCCTCTCGGTGGTTTTGATCTGGGTGACGGCACAAGGACCGGCTTGAATGAGCGTTACCGACACCGAAGTCCCGTCTTCTGCAAAAACCTGAGTCATGTCCAGCTTGCGTCCAATAATTGCTTTGATCATGGTGACCTGCTCTCTTTCGCTAAAGCCGCCCGCTTGAAAAATACTAGAGCTTGATCTCGACATCGACTCCCGCGGAAAGGTCGAGCTTCATCAGAGAATCCACGGTTTGCTGAGTCGGTTCCAGAATATCGATCAGGCGTTTGTGGACGCGAATCTCGAACTGTTCCCGGGACTTTTTATCCACGTGGGGCGACCTCAACACCGTATACTTCTGTATCCTGGTCGGAAGTGGAATGGGTCCCGCCACACGAGCGCCGGTCTTTTTGGCCGTCATAACGATTTCGTTCGTGGACTGGTCCAACAGCTTGTGATCGTATGCCTTCAAGCGGATGCGAATTCGTTGATTCGTCATCATAATTACCGTTCCTATGCTTCTAAGACCTGAACATCATGCGATGTCCAGGTCGATAATCTTTAGGCCACTTACTCGATAACTTCCGTAACAACACCCGCGCCGACCGTACGGCCGCCTTCGCGAATGGCGAAGCGCAGCTCTTTTTCGAGGGCCACCGGGGTGATGAGTGCCACTTCGGTGCTGATGTTGTCACCGGGCATAACCATCTCGACGCCTTCGGGCAATGTCATGATGCCTGTGACGTCAGTGGTCCGGAAGTAGAACTGAGGCCGGTAACCGGGGAAAAACGGAGTATGGCGCCCGCCTTCTTCCTTTTTAAGGACATAGACTTCGGCCTTGAATTTCGTATGGGGGGTAATGCTTCCCGGTTTGGCTACAACCTGGCCGCGCTCGACTTCATCGCGCTTCGTGCCGCGAAGCAGCACTCCAACGTTGTCTCCCGCGATACCCTGATCCAAGGTCTTTCGAAACATCTCGACCCCGGTACAAACCGTCTTGAAAGTGGGCTTGAATCCCACGATCTCGACTTCCTCTCCTACCTTGACAATTCCGCGCTCCACGCGGCCCGTCACGACGGTGCCGCGGCCGCTGATGGAAAAAACGTCTTCTATGGGCATCAGGAAGGGCTTGTCGGTATCTCGGATGGGCTCGGGGATGTAGGCGTCGATGGCATCCATCAGCTCGTAGACACACTTGGCGTCGGGGCTCTTGGGATCATCGGCCTCGAGGGCCTTGAGAGCGGAGCCCTTGACGATGGGAACATCGTCTCCCGGAAAGCCGTACTTGGTGAGCAATTCGCGCATTTCCAGCTCAACCAGCTCGATCAGCTCCGGATCGTCCACCATGTCCACCTTGTTGAGGAAGACAACGATATAAGGCACGCCTACCTGACGGGAAAGGAGGATGTGCTCCCGGGTCTGAGGCATCGGACCGTCGTCGGCTGCAACCACCAGGATGGCGCCGTCCATCTGAGCGGCTCCGGTGATCATGTTCTTGATGTAGTCGGCGTGGCCGGGACAGTCCACGTGGGCGTAATGCCGCTTGTCCGTCTCGTATTCCACGTGAGCCGTCGCGATGGTGATACCGCGCTCGCGCTCTTCCGGCGCCTTGTCGATCTGATCGAACGGTACGAAGGTCGCCTTCCCGCGTGTTGCCAACTGCTTGGTGATGGCTGCCGTAAGCGTCGTCTTCCCGTGATCGATATGGCCAATCGTCCCGACATTCACGTGCGGCTTCGTCCGCTCAAACTTCTTCTTACCCATGGTACTTCCTCCTCGCGAATACTCTCAAACCGTGCTTTGTTGTTCCAGTTCTCCGCTGTCCGGCCGGAGCCAATCGTAATTCACAACCGCCGTTGCGCTTTCCAGTACGAATGCTTTTACGCGCCGCCGCGAGAAGCTGAGCGAAGGAGCTGTCCAGAAGCTTCCACCGCATCGGGCTCGCAACAACCACGTGACGGGACGACCATTTTCTTCTTACAAACTACCACCTATAGTGGGCAAAGGCTTTGTTCGCTTCTGCCATCCTGTGGGTATCTTCCCGCTTCTTAACGGAGCCGCCGCGATTCTGAGCTGCGTCCATCAACTCACCGGCAAGCCTCTGAACCATCGTTTTTTCGGAGCGATTTTTGGAATAATTTATGATCCACCGCATGGCAAGTGCGTCCCTGCGCTCATAGCGGACTTCCACGGGCACCTGATAGGTTGCTCCACCCACCCGGCGGGACTTGACCTCGATCACCGGCCGCACATTTTCCATGGCCTTGTGGAATACGTCGAGGGGATCCTGCTTCGACCGTTGCTCGATCAAATCCAATGCCCCGTACAGAACCCGCTCAGACAGGCTCTTCTTGCCCCGGCGCATGAGGTTATTGATAAACTTGGCCGCCAGCTTGCTATTGTACTTTGGATCCGGCAAGACGTCTCGTTTTGGAACTTCTCTTCTTCTTGGCATCCGCTTCCTCGACCTTTTTAATCATTCAGGAGAAAAGAGAGGCCATGACCCTTTACATCACCAAGCCAGCCATGGCCCCGAACAATCTTATGCTCATCTACTTAGGTCTCTTGGTACCGTATTTGGACCGCCCCTGCCTGCGATCGGCCACTCCCAGAGCATCCAGCGTTCCGCGAATGATGTGATAGCGTACGCCGGGTAAGTCCTTGACACGGCCTCCCCTGATGAGGACGACCGAGTGCTCTTGCAGGTTGTGCCCGATGCCCGGAATGTAAGAGGTGACCTCGATACCGTTCGTCAGTCGAACACGGGCGATTTTGCGCAATGCTGAATTGGGCTTCTTCGGAGTTGTCGTGTACACGCGAACACAGACCCCTCGTTTTTGAGGACAGCTTTGGAGAGCAGGAGTGCTGGACTTCTTCTTGATCTCTTCTCTACCTTTTCGAACCAACTGGTTAATCGTGGGCATTTCTATTTTTCTCCGCTTCGTTCGGAAATCCACATTTCAACGAGTTTGCCTATCTATCGCATTGACTCCGAAATCTCGTTTATTTACAGACTCCAATGCACTTTGTCAAGAGCTTTCGCACACGGCCTCTGATTTAGAACATCATTTGCGCAGCTCGCGATACAATTTCAATCCCGTTCCGGCCGGAATCAGGCGACCCATGATCACGTTCTCCTTGAGCCCAAGGAGATAATCCACCTTCCCAGCCGTCGCCGCGTCAGTCAACACCTTGGTCGTCTCCTGGAAGGATGCCGCGGAAATGAAGCTCTGCGTGCTCAGTGAGGCTTTGGTGATACCAAGCAGCAAGGGCTCGGCGGACGCGTGCCGTTTGCCTTCCTCGGTTAGCTGCCTGTTGATTTCCTCGAACACCGGCTTCTCAACGTGCTCGCCCATCAGGAATTCCGAATCACCGGGATCGGTGATGCGTACCCTCTTCAACATCTGGCGCACAATTACCTCTATGTGCTTGTCGTTGATCTTGACGCCCTGCAGTCGATACACCTGCTGGACTTCATCCACCAGATACTTGGCCACTTCCTTTTCACCAAGAACGGTCAAAATGTCGTGGGGATTGGGCGAGCCGTCCATCAAGGGCTCCCCGGCGCGCACATAGTCGCCTTCGTGCACGCTGATATGCTTCCCCTTGGGAATCAGATACTCGCGAGGGTCTCCCACGTCGGGAGTGACGATAACCTTCCGCTTGCCCTTGGTGTCCTTCCCGAAGCTGATCACACCGTTGATCTCGGTGATCACGGCATTCTCCTTGGGCTTTCGCACTTCGAAGAGCTCGGCCACGCGCGGGAGACCACCGGTGATATCCTTTGTCTTGGTCGTCTCTCTCGGAATTCTCGCAAGAACGTCCCCGGGAAAGACCCGGTCCACTTCGTTCACCATCACGATCGCACCAAGGGGCATGAAGTACCTTGCATAGCCACCTTCGCCGATTCGCAGTGTCTTTCCCCTTTCATCCTTGATGGAAATACGCGGCCGCACGTCGGTGTCCCTGTACTCCACGACCACTTTGCTCGATTTTCCGGTGACGGGATCGAGCTTTTCCTGCATGGTCTGACCTTCCACGATATCGCCGAACTTTATGACCCCTCCCACTTCCGTCAAAATCGGAGTGGTGAATGGGTCCCATTCGGCGAGCAGTGTATCGGCTTCCACGCGCTGTGCGTCCTGGACCTTCAGCTTGGCGCCGTAGTTGATCACGTAGCGCTCACGCTCACGACCGGTCTCGCTCAGGATGCTGATCTCACCGTTGCGGTTCATGGCCACGAGGTCCCCCTCACGGTTGGTTACCGTGTTGAGGTTCAAGAAGCGCACGACACCCGGATAGCGGTTGGTGATCGACGTTCTTTCAATACTCTTGCTCGCCGTGCCACCGATGTGGAAAGTACGCATGGTGAGCTGTGTTCCAGGCTCACCAATGGATTGCGCCGCGATGATGCCGATGGCCTCACCAATCTGGGCAAGCTTTCCCTGACCCAGATCCCGGCCGTAACACATGGCGCATACACCTCGCGTGCTACGGCACGTCAGGGCGGACCGGATGCCTACACGCTCGATGCCGGCGTCCTCGACGATCTGAACTTTCTGCTCGTCGATCTCGGTCCCGATGGGTACCAGCACTTCTCCCGTCACGGGGTCCAGGATATCTTCCTGAGTGGTCCGGCCCAAAATACGCTCACCCAGGCGCTGGATGATCTCGCCGGCCTCCAGAAGCGCCTCGACCTCGATGCCGTCCATGGTGCCACAGTCGGGCTCGGAAATGATCACATCCTGAGACACGTCCACCAGACGTCTGGTAAGGTACCCCGAGTTTGCGGTCTTGAGGGCGGTATCCGCCAGGCCTTTGCGGGCTCCGTGGGTCGAAATGAAGTATTGGAGCACCGTGAGGCCTTCCCGGAAATTGGCGGTGATGGGGGTTTCGATGATCTCACCCGAGGGCTTCGCCATGAGACCGCGCATTCCGGCCAACTGACGCATCTGGTCCTTGCTTCCACGGGCACCGGAGTCCGCCATCATGAAAATCGAGTTGAAGGCTTCGATGTGCTTGGCCACCATACCGGGAGCGGTGATTTCCGTGCCCGCGATCTCCTTCATCATCTCGGCGGCCACGTCTTCCGTCGCCTTCGCCCAGATATCCACCGCCTTGTTGTACTTTTCACCCTCGGTGATCAACCCTTCATTGTACTGTCGCTCGATTTCCTTCACCAGATCGAAGGCCTGGTCAAGAATCCCGGACTTGGCCGAAGGAATTACCATGTCGTTGATGGAGATGGAAATTCCGGATCTGGTGGCAAATTCATATCCCAGATCCTTCAAGCGGTCCGCCAGCAAAACCGTCGCCTTGACCCCGGATCTGCGGTAGCAGGCGTCGATGAGCTGCGCCAGGCTCTTCTTGTTCATGACTTTGTTGATCGCCGAAAAGGGAACATCCTCGGGAAGAATCTCCGAGAGCAAAACCCGGCCCACGGTCGTCTTCACCCGCTCCGCCCCCATCCGTACCTGAATAATGGCGTGCAGATCCACCTGGTGGGCATCGTAGGCCGAGCGGACTTCCTCACGGCTCGCAAAAATCGTGTTTTCACCTTTCGAGAGAGGCTTCTCTCTCGTCATGTAGTAGATCCCGAGTACGATGTCCTGAGATGGAACGATAATCGGGTCCCCATGGGCAGGGCTCAGAATGTTGTTCGTGGACATCATGAGGATGCGGGCTTCCGCCTGAGCCTCGATGGAAAGAGGCACGTGAACCGCCATCTGGTCCCCGTCGAAGTCCGCGTTGAACGCCGTACAGACCAGGGGATGGAGCTGAATCGCCTTGCCTTCGATGAGGATCGGCTCGAAGGCCTGAATGCCCAGACGATGCAAGGTGGGCGCGCGGTTGAGCATGATGGGGAATTCCCTCACCACTTCATCCAGAGTATCCCACACCTCGGGGGTTTCTCTTTCCACCATTTTCTTTGCAGCTTTGATGGTGGTTACGTACCCCTTTTCTTCCAGCTTGTTGTAGATGAAGGGCTTGAAGAGCTCGAGGGCCATCTTCTTTGGCAGGCCGCATTGATGCAGGCGCAGGTTGGGGCCGATTACGATAACGGTACGGCCGCTGTAGTCCACGCGCTTTCCCAAAAGATTCTGCCGGAAGCGCCCCTGCTTTCCTTTCAGCATATCGCTCAGTGATTTCAGCGGACGCTTGCTCGCTCCCGTGATCGTCTTGCCTCTCCGTCCGTTGTCGAAGAGAACATCCACGGCTTCCTGGAGCATGCGCTTTTCGTTTCGAATGATGATATCCGGGGCGTTGAGCTCCTGGAGCCTCTTGAGACGGTTGTTCCGGTTGATTACACGGCGATACAGATCATTTAGATCGCTGGTGGCGAAACGCCCTCCGTCCAGGGGAACGAGAGGCCGCAGATCGGGAGGCAATACGGGCACAACGTCCATGATCATCCATTCGGGGCGGTTTTCCGATTCCCGGAACGCGTCGATGATCTTGAGCCGCTTGGCCAGCTTCTTGCGCTTCGCCATGGAGTTGGTCTTCACCATCTCCTCGCGAAGGTCGGTTGCAAGCTTTTCGAGGTCCATTCCCGTCAGCAGTTGCTTTATGGCTTCCGCTCCGATCCCGGCCACGAAGCCGCTTCCGTATTCCTGGACCATCTGGCGGTATTTTTCTTCGGTAAGGAGCTCACCGCGGGTCAGCGGGGTCTCTCCTGCATCGATCACGATGTAGGAGTCGAAATAGAGGACCTTTTCAAGCTCCCTGAGGGTAAGGTCCAACAGGTTGCCGATCTTGCTCGGCAGACTGCGCAGAAACCAGATATGGGCGACGGGCGAGGCAAGCTCGATGTGCCCCATGCGCTCACGCCGTACCTTCGACTGGATGACCTCCACACCGCACTTCTCGCACACAACTCCACGGTGCTTCATGCGTTTGTATTTGCCGCAGTTACATTCGTAATCTTTTATGGGGCCAAAAATTCTGGCACAAAAAAGCCCGTCACGTTCCGGCTTGAAGGTACGATAATTGATGGTTTCCGGCTTCTTGACTTCTCCATAAGACCATTCCCGGATTCTTTCAGGGGAAGAAATCATGATTTTCACCGCGTTGAAATTCAACGGGTCCTTGGGCTTCATGAAAAGACTGTAAAGCTCTTTCAAAGGATACTCCTCGCTAGATCGACAAGCGCCGTGCAATCCGGCGCGGGCCCGACGGTCCGGCTTTCCCGCCGTCCGAGCCCCCGCCCGTTTGCGTATGTTTTATCCCTCAGCACTCAAAACCCGGCATATGAATCAACTCCCTTCCTCTTCCTCCAGCAACCGGACGTCGAGGGCAAGGGCCTGCAATTCTTTTACGAGTACATTAAAGGATTCCGGCAGTCCGGCTTCGAGGGTGTTATCCCCCTTAACGATCTTCTCGTACATTCGTGTGCGACCGGCAACATCGTCGGATTTGACCGTGAGAAATTCCTGCAGAGCATAAGCGGCACCGTAGGCCTCCATGGTCCAGACTTCCATTTCTCCGAGCCGCTGGCCACCGAACTGAGCCTTTCCACCCAGGGGCTGCTGCGTTACCAAAGAGTAGGGACCGATGGAGCGCGCGTGGATCTTGTCATCGACCAGGTGGTGGAGCTTGAGGATGTACATGATTCCGACGGTAACCGGCTGATCGAACTGCTCGCCCGTCCGGCCGTCGAAGAGAAGTGTCTGACCGCTCTCGGGAAGCCCGGCCTCCTTGAGGAATGCCCGAATCTCGGGCTCCTCGGCACCGTCGAACACCGGAGTGGCGACGTGGACTCCTTCCTGAAAATCGGGAAGGAGAGCCTGCAAATCATCCTCACTTGCGCCATCGAAGTAGCGGTCGAATTCAAATTGATTGCAGATGCGGCGCAGCTTGTCTTTTATCGGCTCCGTTTCCTTGTACTCCTGCAACAAGGCGACCAGTTGCGCCCCCAGCCCTTTGGCCGCCCAGCCCAGGTGAGTCTCCAGAACCTGACCCACGTTCATACGAGAGGGAACGCCCAGCGGATTCAGGACGAAATCGACGGGAGTTCCATCCGGAAAGTACGGCATATCCTCGATCGGCATGATGCGAGAGACAACGCCCTTGTTTCCGTGACGCCCCGCCATCTTGTCCCCCACCTGAAGCTTGCGCTTGACGGCCACGTACACCTTGACCATCTTGATCACGCCGGGAGGAAGCTCATCGCCTCGCCGCAGCTTGTTGATTTTTTCCTCGAAGAGCGCCTTTACCAGTCCCACCTGAGTACGATAGTTATCGACGATGGTCTCGATCTCCATGGAGAGCGTAGCCTCTCTTGCGACGATCAACTGGTCCCAGAGACCGCTTGGAATCTCCATAAGAATCTCTTCGGTAAAGACGTCTCCTTTTTTAAGGTAAGCCTTTCTCCCGTCTTTAACGACGCCGTCGCTCGTTTTCTCTTCCAGGATGCGCGCCATCCGCTTGACGGTGCCCTTTCGGATGATGTCCAGCTCGTCCCGCTGATCTTTCATCAATCTGGCGATCTCCGAATCTTCGATCATGCGGGTCCGTTCGTCTTTTTCCACCCCTTTTCGAGAGAAAACCTTGGCGTCGATAACAATGCCTTCTACACCCGGAGGCACGCGCAGAGACGTGTCCTTAACATCGCTTGCCTTTTCACCGAAGATGGCTCGCAGCAGCTTCTCTTCGGGAGTCAACTGTGATTCCCCCTTGGGAGTCACCTTGCCCACCAGAATATCATTGGGCTTAATATAGGCACCGATCCGAATGATACCGCTTTCGTCGAGATTTTTTAGTGCTTCCTCCCCGACGTTGGGGATGTCACGTGTGATGTCCTCTTTTCCAAGCTTGGTGTCGCGCGCAACAACCTCGAATTCCTCGATGTGAATGGATGTGAAAACATCTTCCTTCACGATCCGCTCACTTACGAGAATGGAATCCTCAAAATTGTACCCACCCCAGCTCATGAAGGCCACCATCACGTTCCTTCCAAGAGCCAGCTCTCCGTGGTCGGTCGACGGTCCGTCGGCGATGATCTGGCCTTTGCGGACAAAATCCTCTTGCTGAACCAGAGGCTTCTGATTGATGCAGGTATTCTGGTTCGAGCGCTGGAACTTGATGAGCTTGTAGATATCGACGGCACTTCCCCGTACGTATTCGTCCTCCGTGGATCGGACGACAATACGCGTGGCGTCGACGTATTCCACCACGCCTTCCCGCTTGGCCACGATGGCGACACCACTATCCTTGGCCACGATCCGCTCGATACCCGTGCCGACCAAGGGAGCCCGCGTTTGAATGAGCGGCACGGCCTGACGCTGCATGTTGGACCCCATGAGAGCGCGGTTGGCGTCGTCGTGCTCCAGAAAGGGAATGAGAGAGGCGGACACGCTCACGAGCTGGTTCGGCGAAACGTCCATGTACCGGGTCTCGTCGGGGGGCACCAGCACGAATTCACCCGCCTTCCGGGCCGAGACCTGCTCACTCAGGAAGGTCCCTTTTTCATCCAGGATCGCGTTGGCCTGGGCGATGGGATAGTCCTTTTCATCCATGGCCGTCAGATAGTGAACATTCATGGTAGCTTTGGAGCTGTCGACTTTTCTGTAGGGAGTCTCGATAAACCCGTAAGCATTCACGCGCGCGTAGGTTGAAAGGGATACGATGAGACCGATGTTGGGACCTTCAGGCGTCTCGATGGGACAGATACGCCCGTAGTGAGTGGGATGAACGTCGCGTACTTCGAAGCCCGCTCGCTCTCGCGTGAGACCGCCGGGTCCGAGGGCGCTCAGACGGCGTTTGTGGGTGATTTCAGACAGAGGGTTCGTCTGATCCATGAACTGGGAGAGCTGGCTCGTTCCAAAAAACTCTTTGACCACGGCGGAAACCGGCTTGGCGTTGATGAGGTCGTGGGGCATGAGCGCTTCCACTTCCTGAAGGGTCATGCGCTCCTTGATCGCGCGCTCCATGCGCACCAGCCCGATGCGGTACTGGTTTTCCAACAGCTCGCCAACCGCCCGCACGCGGCGATTGCCAAGGTTGTCGATGTCGTCCACCGGCCCCTGCGAATCCTTGAGGCGGATCAGATGGCGCACGGCTTCGAGAATGTCTTCCTTGCGCAGGGTCCGCTGCTCCAGGGGCATGTCGAGGCCAAGCTGCAAATTGAGCTTCAGTCTCCCAACTTCCGAAAGGTCGTAATGGTCGGGGCTGAAAAAAAGATTTTCGAAGAATTCGGTCGCCACTTCGAAGGTGGGCGGGTTGCTGGGACGCAGACGCCGATAGATTTCGATCAATGCGTCCTCGGGGCTGTTCACCTTGTCCATGAGGAGCGTATTTCTGAAAGAAGGGCTGACGTCCTGGCCCTCGAGGTGCAGCAGCTCGATTTCGGAGACCTGACGGTCCATGAAATCGGTCAGCATGGGCTGGGTCACGCTGTCGTTGCATTCGGCCACGATCTCGCCCGTGCCGTAGTCGACCACGTCCTGAGCGAGCACCTGGCCGATAAGCTCGGGAGTCTTGATGGGAAGGCGCTTGATTCCGACGTCCAGGAGCCGCTTCAGGCTTTGCTTCCCGAGCTTCCTGTTCTTCTTGACCATGACCTCGCCCGTCTGGGGATTGAGAATATCTTCAGGTGCGCGGCTTCCGACCAGGATATCGGGATTCAGCTCTTTTTCGGACTGGACTTCGTCCCCGAGAAAAATCTTTTCACTGGGATAGAAATAGGTCAGCAAGTCTTCCGTGCTGTAGCCGAGGGCCTTCAATAGGACCGTGACCGGAAACTTGCGGCGCCTGTCGATCCGCACGTACAGAATGTCCTTGGGATCGAATTCGAGGTCAAGCCAGGAGCCGCGCAGGGGGATGATGCGCGCCGAATAAAGGATCTTGCCGCTGGAATGGGTTTTCCCGCGGTCATGGTCGAAAAAGATACCGGGCGAGCGGTGAAGCTGACTTACCACCACGCGCTCCGTACCGTTAACGATGAACGTGCCGTTATCCGTCATCAACGGCAGCGTTCCGAAATAGATCTCCTGTTCCTTGATATCGCGGATCGAGCGGATGCCCGCTTCCTTGTCAACATCGTAGACAACCAGACGCACGACAATTTTCACGGGGGCCTCGTAGGTCATGCCCCGCGCCAAACATTCTTCTACGTCGTATTTTACCTCCCCGAAGCTGAACTGGACGAATTCCAGAGATGCCGTCCCACTGAAATCCTCGATGGGGAAGACGCTCTTGAAGACCTCCTGAAGCCCGTGATCGGTTCTGGCTTCAGGACGAACATCCCGCTGAAGGAACTGGTCGTAGCTTTCCTTCTGCATTTGAATCAGGTTGGGGATGTCGATGATCTTTTGGATCTTTCCGAAACTCTTACGCACCCGATATTCATGGGTCAAAGCTGTTGCCATGGTCACTCCTGCAACTTAATAAGCGATGTAAAGTAACCCCCTGAGCGACGGGGAACTTCGCTCACCGTTCCTCACGCCTCGCTTAATAAAGGTGCTATAAAATCGAAAATCGGAAACCGGCCGGCATGTCGCCTGCCGGCAGGTTTCCGACGTCCTGACGAAGAAAAGAAATTACTTTATTTCGACGGTGGCGCCCGCTTCGGTTAACTGCTTGGCAATCGCTTCGGCTTCTTCCTTGGGGATTCCTTCCTTGACGGTTCCGGGAACCTTCTCGACCAGGTCCTTGGCTTCCTTGAGCCCAAGGCTCGTGATGGCTCTCACTTCCTTGATGACCTGAATCTTTTTTTCCCCAACACCGGTAATCACCACGGAAAACTCCGTTTGTACTTCCACGGGAGCCGCTTCAGCACCGCCGGCGGGCATGGCCGCCATCGCAACCGGTGCCGCCGCGCTCACTCCAAAACGAGCTTCCAATTCCTTTACGAGCTCACTCAGCTCCAATACCGTCATATCTTCAATGAACTTGATGACATCCTCTTTACTGATACTGGACATTTCTCACTTCCTCCATTGGTATTGATCAAGCTTCTTCTTTTTGATGTTGAATAGCCGCCAGCACGCCCACAAAGGCCCTCGAGACGCCGCTGAGAACCGTAACCAGGCTTGTGGGGACCGCATTGAGGGTTCCCAACAGCTTGCCCAGCAGTTGCTCTCTCGGCGGCAGCTCAGCCAACGCAACCACTCCGTCCATGTCGAGGAAACGCTTCCCCAGCGCTCCGGCCTTGATCTTCAGCTTCTCGTTCGTCTTGTTGAACTTCTTGATGATCTTCGCCGGGATCGCGGGATCTCCGTAACCGATGGCAACGGCACAGGTTCCCTTCACTAAGGGATCGAGGACGGCGGCACCCGTGTCACGGCTGGCACGGCGCATCAGGGTGTTTTTCACAACCTGATACTCAATTTGCTCCGCCGCCAGGGCATCGCGCAAATCGGTCATTTCGGCTACGGTCATTCCCTTGAAATCCGTCAGAATCGCCGCACTGGCGCGCTGCAGTTTTTCGTGCAGCTCTGCAATCACTTGTTCCTTCTGGGTTCGATCCAAAGTAAATCTACCCTCCTCTCCTCTGCCGGCGTGCTTTCGACTCCTCCCCTATCGTGCTTTGGACCAAATGGGGATTCATCTCGTGAGCCCGTGAGCCTGATTGGTTCCTTCATGCATCTCGGTAGGCTCCCCGCTGTGAAGGGGTTTAAACACCTTTCAGATGTTCCTACGGTCTCGGATGGCTGAAAGCACCAAGCGGCAGGTAGTCATTAATAAGACAATCATTACAACAAACATACAGGATGGCCGATTCGCGGTCCTCGAAGACGGTAAAGCATGCTCGGCTCCCGCTCATTCTCCGCTCGGGATTTCCGAACCCGCCCCGTTTCGATGCCTCGCGCATCATTCCTGTCTCTGCCACCAATCATGCAAGAATGGATTTGACAAGCAGCGGATCGATCTGAATGCCTGGTCCCATGGTGGTGGAAATAGCGATTCCTCGCAGATAAGTACCTTTGGCCGCGGTCGGTTTGAGTCGCATGATGGTATCGAGAAAAGCGGCGATGTTTTGTATGAGCTTCTCCTGGCCGAATGAAACCTTGCCCATGGGGGCATGGACGATTCCGGTCTTTTCAACCCTGAAATCCACTTTACCGGCCTTGATCTCCTTTACCACTTTCTGGAGGTCGAAGGTCACGGTTCCCAGCTTGGCATTGGGCATAAGGCCGCGGGGACCGAGGATTTTTCCGATCTTACCGACCGTGCCCATCATATCGGGCGTGGCAAGAGTCTTGTCGAATTCGAGCCATCCCCCTTTGATCTGCTCGACCAGCTCGTCGCCGCCGGCATAATCCGCGCCCGCATCGAGAGCTTCCTTCACCTTCTCTCCCTTTGCAAAGGCCAGAACGCGAACGGTCTTTCCCAGTCCGTTGGGCAGAACCACGGTACCACGCACCATCTGATCGGCGTGCCGCGGGTCCACTCCCAGACGTACGGCAATGTCAAGCGTTTCATCGAAACGGGAGAAAGCCGAGGTCGTTGCAATCTCTAAAGCATCTTGAAACGCATAACGCTTGGCGGGATCTATCTTTTCGCGCACGGCGCGATACTTTTTTCCATGTTTTGCCATCTCTAGTTCTCCAGAAACTATCCATCCATCCGTTTACGATTGCCCACCCTTATTCAACTTCAATCCCCATACTGCGGGCCGTCCCCTCAATGGTATGAATGGCTGCCTCGACTTCCCGTGCATTGAGATCCTGCAATTTCAGCTTGGCGATTTCCATTACCTGCGCTTTGGTGACCTTAGCCACTTTGACCCGGTTCGGCTCGGCCGAGCCCTTGGCGATCTGAGCGGCCTTCTTGAGAAGTATGGCGGCCGGAGGCGTCTTTGTAATAAAGGTGAACGAGCGGTCGGAGAAAACTGTGATGACCACCGGTATGATCATCCCCTCCTGCCCTTGGGTCTTGGCATTGAACGTCTTGCAAAATTCCATGATATTTACGCCGTGCTGACCCAAGGCGGGACCGATGGGAGGCGATGGATTCGCTTGCCCGGCGGGAACCTGTAGTTTGATATTCGCGACAACCTTTTTTGCCATCCTTGATTCAACTCCTTACTCACAACCCGTTATGGATCAGTTATGTACGGTTCACTTGAACAAAATCAAGCTCCACCGGGGTCGATCGGCCAAAGATGCTGACGAGAACCCGCACTTTCCCTTTCTCCGGCATCACTTCATCCACGATTCCATTGAAAGTGGCAAAGGGGCCGTCCACGACCCGGACCTCGTCCCCCTTTTCGAACTTGTATTTAGGACGAGGCTTCTGCGCGCCTTCTTCCATCTGCAGGATGATTGCCTGAGCTTCTTCATCGGAAAGAGGAATGGCCCGTTCCTGGCTGCCGATAAAACCGGTTACCTTGGGAGTATGGCGGACCAGATGCCAGGTCTCGTCATTCAGCTCCATCTGAACCAGGATATAGCCGGGATAAAATTTGCGGGATGACGCCTTGCGCTGCCCCTTGACCAGCTCGATGACTTTTTCCGTGGGTACCAGAATCTGGCCGAAAAGCTCCTGCTTCCCTTCGGCTTTGATCCGCTCCTCCAGGGCAGACTTGACCTTGTGCTCAAATCCCGAATACGTATGGACAATGTACCAATATTTGGCCACGAAACAACCCCACTAGCTTTCGTATCCGAGTCATCCCGGGTTTTTTCTTCCCTAAATGTCGGTTCTCTTCTTATCCAACAAAGAGCCGTATAAAACGGCTCAAAACCAAATCCACAACGCCCAGGAACACCCCGCAGATAACGACGATCACCAGCACCACCGCGGTAGTGCCCAGCGTCTCTTTTCGGGATGGCCATACGACCTTGCGCAGCTCAAATAAAACTTCTCTCAGGTATTGGCGAAAATGGCCCCACCAAACGGTAAGCACCGGTTCTTCGGTTTTCTTGGCTACCTTTTTGGTGCCTTCAGGCTTTTTGGCTTTCGAAGGCTGCACCGCGTCTTTTTTCGACGGCTTCACCTTTTGGGCATTCCCGCTCGGCTTTTCGCCCCCGTCAGTCTTCCTGCTGAACAGCTTTACCAAGTCCATTTAGATCTCATTTGTTTGTTTTTGTTATCGGCGCAATCCATTCGCTACGGCAGGGCGGGCACGATAAAGGATCACCTTTGTCGTGCCGCCCTTTTGACCGGGCGCCTACTTTGTTTCCTTATGCTCCGTATGAGTATTGCAAAACCTGCAATACTTGCGAAAGCTCAATTTCTCCGGTGTCGTCCGCTTGTTCTTAGTCGAAGTGTAGTTGCGCCGTTTGCATTCGGAACAAGCCAGGGTGATAAGGACTCGCATATTTGTCTATCCCATTCTTCCTTTGTTCGATTATTCGATAACTTCCGTAACAACACCCGCGCCGACCGTACGGCCGCCTTCGCGAATGGCGAAGCGCAGCTCTTTTTCGAGGGCCACCGGGGTGATGAGTGCCACTTCGGTGCTGATGTTGTCACCGGGCATAACCATCTCGACGCCTTCGGGCAATGTCATGATGCCTGTGACGTCAGTGGTCCGGAAGTAGAACTGAGGCCGGTAACCGGGGAAAAACGGAGTATGGCGCCCGCCTTCTTCCTTTTTAAGGACATAGACTTCGGCCTTGAATTTCGTATGGGGGGTAATGCTTCCCGGTTTGGCTACAACCTGGCCGCGCTCGACTTCATCGCGCTTCGTGCCGCGAAGCAGCACTCCAACGTTGTCTCCCGCGATACCCTGATCCAAGGTCTTTCGAAACATCTCGACCCCGGTACAAACCGTCTTGAAAGTGGGCTTGAATCCCACGATCTCGACTTCCTCTCCTACCTTGACAATTCCGCGCTCCACGCGGCCCGTCACGACGGTGCCGCGGCCGCTGATGGAAAAAACGTCTTCTATGGGCATCAGGAAGGGCTTGTCGGTATCTCGGATGGGCTCGGGGATGTAGGCGTCGATGGCATCCATCAGCTCGTAGACACACTTGGCGTCGGGGCTCTTGGGATCATCGGCCTCGAGGGCCTTGAGAGCGGAGCCCTTGACGATGGGAACATCGTCTCCCGGAAAGCCGTACTTGGTGAGCAATTCGCGCATTTCCAGCTCAACCAGCTCGATCAGCTCCGGATCGTCCACCATGTCCACCTTGTTGAGGAAGACAACGATATAAGGCACGCCTACCTGACGGGAAAGGAGGATGTGCTCCCGGGTCTGAGGCATCGGACCGTCGTCGGCTGCAACCACCAGGATGGCGCCGTCCATCTGAGCGGCTCCGGTGATCATGTTCTTGATGTAGTCGGCGTGGCCGGGACAGTCCACGTGGGCGTAATGCCGCTTGTCCGTCTCGTATTCCACGTGAGCCGTCGCGATGGTGATACCGCGCTCGCGCTCTTCCGGCGCCTTGTCGATCTGATCGAACGGTACGAAGGTCGCCTTCCCGCGTGTTGCCAACTGCTTGGTGATGGCTGCCGTAAGCGTCGTCTTCCCGTGATCGATATGGCCAATCGTCCCGACATTCACGTGCGGCTTCGTCCGCTCGAACTTCTTCTTACCCATGGTACTTCCTCCTGAAAGTCATTGTTTTGCTTCCGAAAAAAACACAATAATATATGTAAAATGAAGGAAATCTTCCCGGACAAAAATAGCGGCCAATACGAAGGGAGCATGGTGGCTGAGCCTGCTGTCTCGAAGCTGCATTTACTGCATGGGATGATGGAGCCCACGACCGGGATCGAACCGGTGAACCTCTTCCTTACCAAGGAAGTGCTCTACCTACTGAGCTACGTGGGCCTGCGAGAAAACAGTCAGTACTAAAAGCGGAGAGGGTTCATTGCGTGATGAGAGAACATTGATTGAAACGCCAAGCTAAAAAGCCCTTTCTAGCTTTCCCTGTTCCCGTTCACCACATGTAGTCCTATCGACAATGAGCCACTGCTTGAGTGCCACTATCTCCTACATGGATACAAAGGGTGGTGGAGAGGGGAGGATTCGAACCTCCGAAGGCTTCGCCGGCAGATTTACAGTCTGCTCCCTTTGGCCGCTCGGGAACCTCTCCACGTCTACTTACCTCTTGAATGCGAACATTCATTTTACATCGCAATCAGAAGCAAGCCTCTCTTACTAGCATATGGAAAAAGGAAAGGCAACACTTTTTTCACATTTTCACGGGAGCACATAACGTTTCCTAAATCCCGCCCGGAACTCCCGACCGTCGCATTCTCCCGACCGGGCCGATCCACAGCTCCCGCATTCCGTGACATTCAACTCAATGTAAGCCAGGGCTTTTGGCCTGCTTTCGTAAGAGCGCCCGACACCGATCTACTTACTCTCGAGTCCGCACACCCTCACGCATGTTGCGAAAAATACTCCTACCACAGGATAGCCCACTATGGCAACACATTTTTCACAATCCCGCAAAACTCACCCCGCTTTTACCCTCTTTTTCCGCAATTTCCCTATGACTATAGAGCAGAAGCAACAAAGCGGCAGGAGAATGTAAGCAAGGTGCCGAAACGCCATGATTGCCTCTTTTGCCTGCTATAGAGCTCACGAATGACAACGGCGGAGATAAGAGGCTGAACCCTGGCGAATCGGCACGGAGGAATAAGACCTGACTACTTCCTTTGAGGGCTGTCCACCGGACTTTCCCATTAGCCTCTCATTTCCGGGAATTTGATGGTCACGACCTCTCCCCCCTTTTCCCTTTCCACCTCGACATCCACATCGATGCTGCCGTCCCGGATTCCCACAGCCAGCGGGGTCTTGCCTTCGTCCTCATCGATGTGCACAATCTGCCTGATGGACTCGATGACTCTCTTGCCCACTTCGACGCCGGGAGAGGGTAGCTCGGATTCACGATATTTGGCCCGAACACTTATCTCACCATTATCCGACGCCTGAATGGAAATCTTCTTCGCGTGACTGTCGATGCCGTACAGAATGGCCAGGGCGAGCCACTTCAACGCGGCCTCTTCCTTGTCCGATTCCGTTTTCACCCCTCTCATTTCCTTGAGAGGATCCGCGGTGGCAAAGCAATCACACATTTCCTGCAGCTTGTAGTGCAACGTTCTTTTATCTTCCATATTTTTCGTCTCCTTTTATCAAACCATTCGTACAAGGACATGCTTGACGGAAAACTCATTTTGCTTCATGCACCAATCCTCCAGGCCAACCGGCTCTACAGTGAACGATAAGGATTTTTTGGCTTGAATCAAGCTTGCCCTCGGATGCTTTTTCCGTCTACCAACGTTAGCCGGAACATATTATATGTAGGCGAGCCCGTGAGCATTTTCAACGCAGAAACACAAAGCGAAACGAGCTTTTTCTCTGTGTCTCTGCGTTGGAAATATCCAGTGTTATGTCCTACGTCCCACAATACTGATTAGGACAGTCCCTCATAAAATGATCCCGCATACCACGCGATACCCCGCTTCACTAAGCAGAAGTCCGTTACTCCCAGTCACAACTTGACATACAGGCGAGTTAGTGCTAAATAAATTAATGCTATATGGAATGAATGTCAAAAGGATCGCCCTATGAAGTTGAACGAGTTCCTGTCATGCCGTGAGGTGTTTACTGTGGAAGAATTTACCCTTTTTCTCTCGGAAAAAGGCTCCGGCAAGCCGAATACCCGGAAATCGCTTCTGACGTACTACCGCAATCGGGGACGGATAATACCTTTGCGACGAGGATTGTATGCTGTCGTTCCTTTGGGGTCCAATCCCGAATCCACTCCGGTCGATCCGTACCTCCTGGCCGCCAGGATGACCGAAGATGCGGTGCTCGCCTACCACACGGCTCTGGAGCTCCATGGGAAAGCCTACTCGGTCTATACGAAGCTTTGCTACGTGTCTGCGCACAAGTCCCTGCCGCTCAAGTTCCGTGGTTATGAAATAAAAGGCGTGCCCGTACCCAAGCCGTTGCTTGCGAAAGGCAAGGAAACGTTCGGAGTCACCCGTCACAAGCGCTCCGGAGTGGAGCTTCGTGTAGCCACGCTCGAGAGAGCTCTTGTCGATGTGCTGGACCGGCCGGAGCTGACGGGGAACTGGGAAGAGATATGGCGATCTCTTGAATCGGTTGAATTTTTCGACCTGGATCAGGTCGTCGAATATGCCCTGCTGCTGGAAAACGCCACTACCGCCGCAAAGGTGGGCTTTTTCCTGGAGCAGCACAGGGAGGTTTTAATGGTTGAAGATGCCCATCTGAATCCTTTGCGGAAGCTGCGCCCTCGGCAGCCTCACTATCTGATGCGAGGTAAACGCAAAGGCGGCCAGTGGGTCAAGAACTGGAACTTGATGATCCCTGCCGAAATCCTGAACAAGTCGTGGGGCGAAGTGCTGTGAAATTTTCACGGTCTGAGATCTTGCCGGTAGCCGAAGCAACCGGGTTTAAGTCACGGCGCTTCAGTGCTGGAGTGATTACTTCGGTGTGATCCATCGCAGGGATGACCGCTGGCAGGTGACCGATTTTGGAAAGATTATCTTCGGCGCTAACGGCATGGATCCGTTTTTGGAAGACAAGCGCACCCTCTGGCTCCTTCACTGGAGAGCATCCACCAATTTCTCCCGTTCTTTTTTTTGCGTGGCATTGGCTCGTAAACCTCTGCCAAGAGCCTGAGCTCACCTTGAGTGAAGCACTTAAACCTTGTGCTCAGAGTGCGGACATGCCGGCCAGCCCCATCTGCCGCATCAGGCGTTGTAACCGCTTGCGATTGACGGTGTGACCCGAGTCTTGAGGAAAACAACCATCTTGCGGCTGCCATAGAACGGACGCCGTGTGTATTCCTCGTCGATCTGCGCGACTGAGCAGCAGATCGCTTTCATCGACAGGCCCGGACTCTTGGCGCGCATAGACCGTGGCGCGGGATACCCCTGCCGGGATGCATTGCTGGACCACGCTCACCGCATCCTCTTTGTCGATCCACGTTTGCCGTATCATGTATACAGCAGCTCCGGCTCACGGTGAGCGGCAATCGGCCCGGGGCCTCGCTTGCCTTCAAACAGCGTTTTGGCTTGCACCTGAATTTCCTTCTTCCACTGCCCAACCTGCACGGGATGAACACAGTACTCCTGGCCGATTTCGTTGATCGTCTTTACCCCTAGTAATGCCTCCAGACCAACCTTCGCCTTGAGCTCGGGGGTGTGGACCTTCCTCTTCTTCGCTTCGCTCATCGCTTCTTGCTCCTCATGATAGCGTACAACTTAGGCAACTCACAAAAAATAACCTACCAATGATCCGGTAAAAAAGCTAAGCTTTTGCGGGTAGTGATCTGTTTCACCAATGAAATTTCAAACCGCAAGAGGAACGCCATGGAAGAACTGACGCCAAAACATATCCACACCATCAAAGACGCAGCTCACAAACTGACGGGTGCCAGGAGACGGGCCTTTGAGGCTCAGGTAACCTTGGACTACCTTGGAGGTAGTGCTCGTAAGGCAGAAGCCGTGTTTGGGTGGTACCGTGAAACGGTGGAGCTGGGACTCAACGAACTGAGAACCGGAATCGAATGCCTGGGTAATTTCTCGGCTCGGGGCAGAGACAAAACCGAGGAGATAGTGCCTCAACTGGAAGAAGACATTCGATCTTTGGTGGAACCGGAGAGCCAGACGGACCCGAAGTTCCAGACTCCTTTCAAATATACGAGGATCACTGCCAGGGCTCTTCGTCAAGCCTTGATCGACAAGAAAGGCTGGAAGGATGAAGATCTTCCCTGTGAGAACACTCTGGGCAATATCCTCAACCGCCTCGGCTACCGGCTGAGACGAGTGCAGAAAAGAAAGCCGCTCAAGCGGGTGAAGGAAGTCGATGCGATCTTTGAGAATGTCCACCAAGTGAATGAGGAATCCGACCAAAGAGAGGACTCCCTGCGAATCTCCATTGACACCAAGGCAAAGGTGAATGTTGGAGAGTTTTCCAGAAAGGGCATGTCTCGTGGAGCAAAGGCTACGCAGGCACTGGATCACGATGTGAAGCCGGAGCACAAGCTGGTTCCCTTCGGCATTCTGGAGGTGTGTGACGATGATCTGACGATCATCTTCGGAACCTCGCGCGAGACCAGCGACTTCATAGCCGATTGCCTGGGACACTGGTGGAATGAGAACAAGAAGTACTATCCCCATATCCGCGAGCTCGTGATCAACCTGGACAATGGACCGGATATTGCTAGCACTCGAACACAGTTTATGAAAAGAATGGTCGAGTTTGCCGGATCGACTGGTTTGGAGATTGTTCTGGCATACTATCCTCCCTATCACAGCAAGTACAACCCGATCGAACGATGCTGGGGCATTCTGGAAATGCACTGGAATGGGGCATTGCTTGATTCGGTGGAAAGTGCGCTGAAGTGGGCGGGCACAATGACTTGGAAGGGGATCAAGCCCGTTGTTCATCTCCTGGACAAGGTCTATGATAAGGGCGTATCCGTCGCCAAAAAGGCTTTCAAAAAGATTGAAGCATGCCTCGAACGTCATGAGACCCTTCCCAAATACAGCGTCCGAATCCAGCCCAATTCTGCTTGAGCTGGGAGGTTATTTGTTTGGAGTTGCCTTAAACCACTGTCTTGAAACTGGGGTCCACTATAGTTGGGGATTCACCAAAGTGGTTGTAGCCGATAAGCTCTGATACGCTGATGGCGGCAATAACGAAAATGTTAGCTACTGATTCGTAATGAGGATGCCTCAATTTTTTCACTGTTTCTAAGATTCTCTCTTGACAGATCCGATTCGATAATTGTACAAAACGACACGACTTAATTCGCTATATTTTTCTATCTGCTTTTGGAGTTCAACAAGATTATTCCCTCTCCCTGTCAATGTGACTGATCACTATGGCCTGACGCTCGGCAGCATCACGCATATGGGGACCTATCGTCCCGCTCTGTTGCAAGAATTGAAAAATCTTGTCACGGGGGCGCGTTTTTTATTCCACGTGAGAAGGAATTCCCTCCTGAGGGGGCAGGTCTCCTGAAACGGTGCCGCTTCGGAGGTGAGATCATTCTATTGCGTGTGCGTTGTCATCTGCGATCTTTATCGATCTGCCGTGATTCGGAAAAGATGAAGCCTGAGCGGGGTGATTGACGAAAAACCAGGCATACGGATGAAGGTGGTGGAGCTGATTTCGAATGGCTCCATTTTGGAAGCCGTTAGTTGACAGCTAACCGTATACAGATCCTGTTTTGTTGTATTGACGATTTTCGGAGTCCATGGAGGCAGAGCCCATGCGGGTTTCCGGGTGTAAATACCTGAAAATGGTTAGCACAGCGTTTTTTCCCATGTTTCAGGTGGTTAGGGGCATGCAAAATTCGACCGGCGCTAAACCTAGACGGGATGCCAATCTCCTGGAGCTTAGGGTAGGCACTCTTGATAGCGTGAGTCCATCGTAGATCAAGGATTATCGGTCTTTATGCTAACCATTTTCACCTATTTTCAGCCGCAAGTCCACGGCCCATGCGGCTTTACAGGCTTGGAAAATCATCAATGCAAGAGATACCCTAGGGGCGTCAGGTGGTGAATATCGAGAGGGGGGAAATATGATAAGAGCGTTTTGTAACAACTGTCGAGGCATCTTCAAAGATCTTCTAACCGCAGTCATCATTATTTGTACACTTTGTCCTTTTCCATCATACTCCGGTACCCTGTCCTATAGCTACGACGAGTCTGGCAGGCTTATTCAGGAGTCCTACGAAGATGGATCCACAATAACCTTCACCTATGATGAGGTGGGAAACCGGCTGAGCAAAGAGGTCCTTGCTGGTGCCGGCGTGGGGATCACCGTGACTTCGCCTGGTGGAGGCGAAAACTGGCAGGTGGGTACGAGCAAGACAATTCAATGGTCCTATCGAGGAAATCCGGGATCTGATGTAAGAATAGAGCTCCTCAAAGGCGGAGTACTGAATTCGGTCATAACTCCCGGCACTTCCATCGGAAGCGGTGTGACGGGATCATATGCGTGGGTCATTCCGGCGGGTCAGAGCCCCGGTAGCGATTATCAAGTCAAAGTCATGAGTACCGACAATACCGCCTATTCAGGCACAAGTAACGCTAACTTTTCCATAAATTCCGCCTCCGGCATAACGCTCACTTCTCCAAACGGTGGTGAAGAGTGGCAGGGAGGGTCAACCCGGAACATTCAGTGGACTTACAGCGGAATTGCGGAATCTTCGGTGAAGATCGAGCTGCTGAAAAATGGTGAGCTAGATAGCACTATTACGGAAAGCAGTCCGATAGGATCAGGTGGAAATGGCTCCTATAGTTGGATCGTACCCATAACTCAGGCATCCGGGACCGATTACAAAATCAGGATTAGCAGCACAGCCAACAGCGCCTGTGCAGTCACAAGCAACTCTGACTTTACCATAGTGCAAGGAAGTGAGAATCTAATGCTCCTTTGCCCTAACGGAGGTGGTTATCAGGCGGGCACAACCTTCACGATCACCTGGAGATATGTTGGAAATCCTGGATCTTCGGTTATGATCGAGCTCATGAAGGGAGGCATATTGGCCGGCACGGTTGTTGAAAGCACATCCATGGGATCCGCCGGGAGTGGCTCCTATCATTGGGCAATTCCCGTAGACCAGCAATCCGGATACAATTACAAGATTCGGATTTCCAGCACAAGCAACAGTGCCTATACGGATTCAAGTAACGCCGATTTCAGCATCGTTGCAACGGGGATAGCAGTTACAGGCCCCAACAGTGCAGTGAGCTGGCAGGCGGCAACTACTCGGACCATCACCTGGTCCTACACCGGCAATCCCGGAGAGTCGGTGAAGATCGAGCTGCTCAAGGCCGGCGTGTTGAACAATACCATTGTCGAAAGCACTCCTGTTGGAAACGGGGCAAGCGGCTCCTACATGTGGAGCATCCCGCCAACCCAGGCTGCAGGATCAGATTACAATATTCGCATAACCAGCACGAGCAATAGTGCCTATACGGATTCCAGCAACACCAACTTTAGTATCGTTGGAACAGGGATAACGCTTATATCCCCCAATAGTCCAGTGAGTTGGCAGGCAGCCACTATCCACCCCATTACCTGGTCCTATACCGGGAGCCCCGGAGGTTCGGTTAAGATCGAGCTGCTCAAAGCGGGAGTGTTGAACAGTACCATTGTCGAAAGCACTCCTGTCGGAAGTGCGGGAAGCGGCTCCTACATGTGGAGTATCCCGCCAACCCAGGCTGCAGGATCAGATTACAATATTCGCATAACCAGCATGAGCAATAGTGCCTATACGGATTCCAGCAACACTAATTTCAGTATCGTCGCAACAGGTGTAACGGTTACGTCCCCCAACACCGCGGTAAGCTGGCAAACAGGCACTACTCAGGCCATCACTTGGTCCTATACCGGTAGTCCAGGAGCGTCGGTTAAGATCGAGCTGCTCAAGGCAGGAGCGTTGGACATTACTATTGTCGAGAGCACTCCCGTAGGAAACGCGGGAAGCGGTTCCTACATGTGGAGCATCCCTACAAACCAGGCAGGAGGATCCGATTACAGTATTCGTATAACCAGCACCAGCAATAATGTATATACGGATACGTCCAATACCGGCTTCACTATACTTGTTCCAAACCAAATCATCATCATTTCTCCTAATGGGGGAGAAAGCTTGCTTGCCGGCAATTCCCAAACGATATCCTGGAGCTATACCGGCAATCCCGGGGCTTCTGTAGGCATTGAGCTGCTGAAAGCCGGTGCCTTGAATACTACTATTGCAACGAATATCTCCATCGGTGCCGATGGTAATGGTTCATACTCCTGGACAATTCCAGCCGCCCAGCAGGTTGGAGCTGACTATAAGATCAAGGTCAAGACTGCTCAGTATTCCGATATCAGCAACACAGATTTTTCCATCACTAACTCTTCGGTTATTACCGTTGCTTCTCCAAGAAGTGGAGAATACTTCCAGGCAGGCATGCCAATCGATCTGCAATGGACATATGCTGGGACTTCGGATACTGCGATGAAAATCGAGTTACTGAAGGGGGGTGTAGTAAATTCTGTCATCACTCCCAGTATTCCAATTGGCACAGGAGGCAGTGGCTCATTGATCTGGACTATTCCATCAGGGCAGGCTACAGGAAATGATTACCAGATAAAGATCACCTGCGGGTCGTTGTCTGACATAAGCAATGGCAACTTCAGTATCTTGCCTCGGCTTGTAACCGTTACGTCCCCCAACACCGCAGTGAGCTGGCAGGGAGGTGCTACTCAGGCCATCACCTGGTCCTATGCCGGCAATCCCGGAGCGTCGGTCAAGATCGAGCTGCTCAAGGCCGGAGCGTTGGACAGTACCATTGTCGAGAGCACCCCTGTTGGAAGCGCGGGAAGCGGCTCCTACATGTGGAGCATCCCTGCAAGCCAGGCCGGAGGATCCGATTACTGTATTCGCATAACCAGCACGAGCAACGATGCCTATACGGATTCCAGCAACACCAATTTCAGTGTCGTCGCAACGGGGATAGCGATTACATCTCCCAACACTGCGGTGAGCTGGCAGGTAACCACTACCCAGGCCATCACCTGGTCCTATACCGGCAATCCCGGAGCGTCGGTTAAGATCGAGCTGCTCAAGGCCGGAGCGTTGGACAGTACCATTGTCGAGAGCACTCCCGTTGGAAGCGCGGGAAGCGGCTCCTACATGTGGAGCATCCCTGCGACTCAGGCCGGAGGATCCGATTACAGCATCCGAGTAACCAGCACGAGCAACAGCGCCTATACGGATTCCAGCAACACCAATTTCAGCATCGTTGCAACGGGGATAGCGATCACATCCCCCAACACTGCGGTGAGCTGGCAGGCGGCTACTACCCAGGCCATCACCTGGGCCTATACCGGAAGTCCCGGAGCGTCGGTGAAGATCGAGCTGCTCAAGGCCGGAGCGTTGGACAGTACCATTGTCGAGAGCACTCCCGTTGGAAGCGCGGGAAGCGGCTCCTACATGTGGAGCATCCCTGCGGCTCAGGCCGAAGGATCCGATTACAGCATCCGAGTAACCAGCACGAGCAACAGCGCCTATACGGATACAGGAAACACCAATTTCAGTATCGTCGCAACGAGGATAGCGATTACATCTCCCAACACCGCGGTGAGCTGGCAGGCGGCTACTACTCAGGCCATCACCTGGGCCTATACCGGAAGTCCCGGAGCGTCGGTGAAGATCGAGCTGCTCAAGGCCGGAGCGTTGGACAGTACCATTGTCGAGAGCACTCCCGTTGGAGGCGCGGGAAGCGGCTCCTACATGTGGAGCATCCCTGCGACTCAGGCCGGAGGACCCGATTACAGCATCCGCGTAACCAGCACGAGCAACGGTGCCTATACGGATTCCAGCAACACCAATTTCAGCATCGTTTCAACGGGGATAGTGATAACAGGCCCCAACACCGCGGTGAGCTGGCAGGCGGCTACTACTCAGGCCATCACCTGGTCCTATACCGGAAGTCCCGGAGCGTCGGTGAAGATCGAGTTGCTCAAGGCCGGAGCGTTGGACAGTACCATTGTCGAGAGCACTCCCGTTGGAAGCGCGGGAAGCGGCTCCTACATGTGGAGCATCCCTGCGGCTCAGGCCGAAGGATCCGATTACGGCATCCGAGTAACCAGCACGAGCAACAGCGCCTATACGGATACAGGAAACACCAATTTCAGTATCGTCGCAACGGGGATAGCGGTTTTATCCCCCAACACCGCGGTGAGCTGGCAGGGAGGCACCACTCAGGCCATCATCTGGTCCTATACCGGCAGTCCCGGAACGTCGGTCAAGATCGAGCTTCTCAAAGCTGGAATACTGGACGGTACCATTGTTGAAAGTACTCCGATCGGAACTGCAGGATCCGGCTCATACTACTGGGCAATCCCCGCCAGCCAGCCATTGGGGTCCGACTACAAAATCCGGCTCACCGGCATGAGCAACAGCTCCTATGTCGACACAAGCGAAAGTAATTTCAGCATTGCACCGGCAAGCGTAAACGTTGCTGCTCCCAAGGGGTCGGAGAAGTGGGGTGCAGGCACCATACAGGTTATCTGGTGGACTTACAAAGGAGATCCCGGTTCTTCAGTAAAGATCGAATTGCTCAAGGGAGGGACTGTAAACAACATCATTGCAACCGACGCGGCAGGAAGCGCGGGCTACGGTTTGTATTACTGGCAGATCCCCGCCGACTCGATCCCCGGAGCCGATTATCAGGTCAGGATCACCAGCAACAGCGACACTGCCTTCTTAGACACAAGCGATAACTTCTTCACCATTTCACCGATCAGCATTGCACTCACCTATCCTAATGGAGGAGAGGTCTTGAAGACCGGAGTCCTGGTTACGATCCGTTGGACGTATACAGGTGATCCCGGTCCTTCGGTCATGATCGAGCTCCTAAAAGGGGAAATCTTGCAAGGCGTCATCGTTTCAAGGGCTCCCTCGGGGAGTGCTGGAAACGGCTCGTTTGCCTGGAAGATCCCTGCGTCTCAGGCCTTGGGCTCCGATTACCGGATCAGGATCACGAGCGCAACCGACAGCAGTTGCACGGACTCAAGCAATGGCAATTTCACCATACAAGCCCAATGAGCGAGAGAAATCGAGGCAGCCAAAAGAAGCTGGCTCAAATTGAGGGTTTGAGCAAACCGCTTAAAATATGAATCAACGGGAGGCCGGAAATGAGAAAATCAACCATGATCGAGGTCATTAGGATACTAACACTCCTGGCGTGGCTTTTGGTGAGCGCAAGCCCCTTTGTCCATGCCGAGGCCCCTCCGGTCAGAGTGTCCGTAAAGGGCCTCGATCTTTCAAAATCCCCGAGCGCGGAAAGAATCATGGCAGCAGGCCAGCTTGGCGGTGTGCTCTACCCCACCCACTCATTTCGGGACAAAAAGCATGAGACCGGGCTGAATCTCTCTTTCGGCACGGCCATTGAGGCCTGGAACAGGCATCAATACGGGAAGGCAGCGGATCTTTTTAAAGCCCATGCCGAAAAGTATCCCGAAAGCCCCTGGAAATCGGAGGCGCTTTTGCACCTGGGCTGCTATGCCCACTACCTTGGAAGACACTCCGAGGCACGAGAAGCCTTCGATAAAATCATCCGGGAAAACAAAGCGAGGACTGGCAAGGGGGCAAGGGCATTGCTCGAGAAGGCGAGACTTCGCCTTGCCGTGGTGAATGTTAGCGAGGACAACTTCGAGGAAGCCCTCGACCTCTTTCGCGACCTGAAAAAGTCGAGCTTCGAGTGGCGTCATCGAACCTATGCATCCCACTGGATCGAAAGACTCTCCCTTGAGAATGCCGAAAGACAGGCCCTCAGGGATTGCGGCACCAGGGCGCTTTCATACCTTTTGGAAAAGCGGGGAAAGGAAAAAGAGGCAAGAGAAGTCCTCGATATCCCGCCCGAGAGCCTGAAGGGGAATAGCGCTCAATCCCTCTCGATAGTAGCTTCCCGCTTTGGCTACGATCTTGTCGCCTTGAGGGTTTCAGCGCCGGAGATCTCTGCCCTGAGCCTTCCCGCAATCGTTCATATGACCGGGGGGCATCGCGAAAACCGTGGCCACTACCTGATTTTGGAAAGAGCCCAAAGCGATGGGCCGGACCTTTTTGACCCTCAGTCGAAGGAAAGGCTCCATCAGAGCTTCGATGAGTTTTTAAAAGAGTGGAGCGGCGTTGCCCTGGTATTTTCAGATGGAGGAAAGCTTCCAGGAACGAGGCTGACTAAAAGTGAAATGGAGCCTCTTTTTGGGGGCTGCTGCGGAGTTGCGACTCCACCGAGCCATCTTGGCGGCTGCATGACCTGCCCCTGCTCTCCCAAGTGGTTTGTGAACAAGATCAATATGAACATCTTCGTAAACGACATCCCCCTTTGGTATAAAAGCCCCATCGGCCCGCCGGTCGATATCTCGGTAAGCTACAACTCCCAGTCTTCCATTGCATACCATGAGCCCTTCGGAAACAAATGGCAGTTCAATTACGCAACCTATCTCGTGGTCGATCCGGCGGGGAAGGTCACTGTCTTCATGCCGGACGGCCGAAACGACGTCTACACCCCGGACGGCTCGGGAGGATATATCCACCCCTACCAGGTCTTCAACACCCTGACCAAAATTTTCGAGAATCATTTCGAGCTCCGCTTCCCCGACGATACCGTCTATGTCTACGATATCCCGCAAGGGACCTCTTCCCTTCAGCCCTTCCTCGCCGAAATAAGAGACGCCTACGGACAGAGTCTTACCTTCGGCTACGACACGAATGTTCGCCTCACCACGATAACGGACGCCCTGGGGCGGGAGACCATACTCACCTACAACGGGGAAGGTTTGGTTAGCAAGGTGAGCGATCCCTTCGGGCGAAGCGCCCTCTTTGAATATGACTCTTCCCGAAACCTCGTGAAGCTGACCGATATGGGGGGATACTCATCGAGTCTTTCCTATGACGCGGATATTTACTTGAAAAGCCTTGAAACCCCGCAGGGAAAATGGCGGTTTTATGTCGAGCCCTCGGATGGAATCAACAATGGCTCGAATCCTTACCCGCCTCCGGGAGCCCCCATGTTCGGAAACTACAGAATAACGGTTACAAACCCCATGGGAGACAAAGAGGAGTATCACTACTACGCCCTTTCGGGGGCTTTTAGCTGGCATGTTTCTCCAAGGGATTACATTCCATACAACGGATCCATAAACAACCATACAACCGCTCACAAGACAACCTATACGCTTGCAAGGACCATAGGATACGGAGAAATAGCATCCATCCAGACCCCGGAAGGGAGCTATGTAGCCTACGGCTATGACGCAAACGGCAATAAAACGAGCATCACCCACAAGCACAGCTCTTCCGTCAGCCACATTCAAAGATTCACCTACAACAGTCTCGGGCGCGTGACCTCGGCAACGGACCCAAAAGGCGTAACTACATGGATCGATTACGCTGAAAACGGTCTCGATCCAATCGAGGTAAGAAACGGCCTGGGATCGATATTCATGACCTACAACGCATCCCATGGCATTACATCCTATGCGACTCGTCTCGGCCATGTGACGAGCATGACATACAATGCCTTCGGCCAGATTGCCTCGGTTGTGGACCCAAGGAATATCGAAACAAGCTATATCTACAGCTCGGGCCACGAGCTTCAAGAAATCGAAAGGGATGGAAAATCCCTTTCAAGCTTTACATACGATATTGTGGGAAGGCTAAGGGAGAGAACGGATGAAAACGGAATCACTATCGCTCGTGACTACGACGATCTGGACCGTCTTGTAAAAGTCACCTACCCGGACGGCCGCTTTGAAAGCTACACCTATGCCGGTGCCCGCTGCTGCCCGAGCCATCTTGAGAGTGTGACGGATAGATCCGGGAAGACGACACACTACACCTACGATGAGCTGGAGCGTTTGAGGGAAGTGAGCGATCCCGCCGGGATGGTTACAAAATCCATCTATGATCAAAACGGAAACCTATCCTCTCTCATCGATCCAAAGGGCAATGCGACTTTCTTTTCCTATGATATGGATAACCGGCTTACAAAGAAAACCTACGCAGACGGGAAATCTATGTCATACACTTTCGACTACGCAAATCTTCCAACAAAGAGAATCAATGGAAGAGGGATAGCAACCACCTATGCATACGATGTAAACGATAACCTCAAATCCATTACCTACTCTGATGGAACTCCTCAGGTAAATTATGCCTATGACGATTACAACAGAGCGATCACCAAAACAGACGGAACGGGATCCTATTCGCTGGCATACGACAGCGATTCGAGGAAGACGTCCCTTGTAGGCCCCTGGGCAAACGACACCCTGACATGGCGATACGATGAGCAAGGAGAGACCGGTCTTTTGAGCGGTCTTGAGCTAACTGGAAGCGAGGCCAGGTCTTATAATTATGACAATCTCGACAGGTTGACGGGGATTCAAACGGGATCTCAAGTCTACTCTTACTCATACCGGGAGGCGGGCTCGATTCCATCAACCCTCACGCGTCCGAACGGGTCCGTCACGACCTATCAATACGATCTCTTGAGTCGCCTCCTTGAAATATCAAATAACGATTCATCCGGCTCCGTCATAACGAAGCACTCATACGCCTATAACGAGCAGGACCTTCGATCTAGCGAGGTAAGGACGAATGTAAGCTCTGGAGCTCCCTTCCAAAATTCCTTCACGACTTACGACTACAACCAGTTGAACCAGGTCCTTAGCTCGAGCGAAGAAGGCCAAACCTTCACATTCGATGATGATGGAAACATGACCCATGGCTACACGAGCGAAGGCTTTCAGTTTCAGGCCTCATTCGATGCCGAGAACCGTCTCAAGGAAATCGAATATAGCGACTCAGCCGGGATGGCTCACAAGGCGCAATACTTCTATACCGGCGAGGGAGCCCTTGCTATCGCAAAAAGGTATGAAAACGGATCTCTCATAGACGAAGCCCGCTATGTCAGGGACGGCTTTCTTACCCTCCAGGAGAGGGGCGGGAACAACAATGTGAGGCGGGAATACACCTGGGGAATCGATATGGGAGGCGGGATAGGAGGGCTTTTAAACATCCGTCAGGGGGCGCAGGATTACTCATATCTTTTTGATGGAAGAGGGAACGTCACGGGGCTTTTGGACGGGTCGGCAAGCATTGTTGCCTCCTATACGTACGACGCTTTTGGAAAGGTTCTTTCCAGGACAGGCAGCCTCAATCAGCCGTACCAGTTTTCAACGAAGGAATACGATGATAAAATTGGGCTGTCCTACTACGGATACCGGTTCTATTCGCCTTCCCTTGGCAGATGGATGACAAGGGACCCGATTGAAGAGGCAGGAGGGATCAATCTGTATGCGTTTACTCAGAATGATCCGATCAATAAGATCGATCCTAATGGACTTGGAACGCTAGTTGCAATTCCGGTCCCACTTGGGTTTCCCCAACAGAGTGGAGCCTGCAGCGTATCCATAGCACCGTATGCTTTCAATCAAGGAACTATAGTATTCACATTTACATATGTTTTGCGAGGCGTGTTTTTTTTGTATCAACAGCAGCCCAACGGTAGTGTAAGTTTTGCTCTAGCATCTCCTATTCCCAATGGAGGAATAATCATATATCCCATCTTAGGACCTATTAATGTGGGAGTACCTCAACTATGAAGGATAGCAATGTAAATTTTATTCTGAACATAATCCTTATTATTACAATCTTATTGTCATGTATATTTGTTTGGCTATACAATTGGTTTCCATTCTAACCAATCTAAGGGCCTATCCGAAAATACCATGGCGTTCCCGTCTTCATGAATGTATGGGGGGAACGGTTCGCGGGTTGGGTGGCTTCCCCGAGGGCATAGGCGGTACGGCCGATCATGTTCATTTGCTGGTGGCGCTCAAGTCCAAGCATTGCCTGGCGGACGTGATGCGAGAGTTGAAAAAGGCGTCTTCGGCATGGGTACACGAGGAAATCGGACAGCGAAGCTTTGCATGGCAAGAAGGATATGCAGCTTTCACAGTGAGCGCCACGGTTCGTGATGCGGTGCGGAAATACATCTCCAATCAGGAGGAGCATCACCGATTGAAGTCATTCCGCGAGGAATTCGTCGAGCTCTTGGAAAAAGCCGGTGTTGAATACGACCCGAGGTATCTTGATTGATGGGGGGAGAAAAGGGGACAGGCTGATTTTCCTGCTTTCGCGGAAAAGAAGGAAAAGCAGCCTGTCCCCTTTTCCCTTTTGATTGGACGCTGTTCTTCTCTTTTGATCTCTTTTTCATTGGCTCTTATCAGCGAAAATCAGCGCGCATCAGCGTTTATCAGCGTCCTTCTCCAGGTTCTCCGACAGCCTGCTAGGGGGTCCAAATCGGTCTGGGACTGTTCCCCGGTTTTTGGACCCGCCGGAATTCCAGTTTGTGGCCGCCAGATCTTGGCTTAAGAGCTCTTTTGACCGTGTCCAAAAACCGGGCAAGAAACTGGGGCAATTTTGGCCCTTTTTGGACGCCCTAGTCCTACCCTTAAGATGGACAAATGTATTGATTCGAGTCGCTTACCGAAGGGAGGCAGCCCGCATTGTGGCGATTTCTTTCTAAGAAATGGGATTCCTTTATTAATCTTTACTGGGCCAAGGTTGAAGCTGCATGCGAAAGTGATGAGAATTGCCACTTCATGCGCCAAGCTCTCCATGAAGTTGCTCAAGAGTATGAGCAGATGCCTTATGAGACACTCCTGCAACCAGCGGAAGTACTTTCGATGTCGCGTATCTTTGGGAAAATGAGACTTGATTTCTCTGCAGAAGCATATGATGTCGATAAGGATGGAGACATCCACTTCTGCATTGATGTGGATGGCTTACCAACCAAGACTAAATGGAAGCCATCTTATCGTTTTGTTAAGCGGCGTGACGGATCTGTTCGACATGGGTGACTACTGCGGAATAGGGCGGAATGGCACTGCTTTAGTTTGATGGAAGCCCTTAACCTCATCATTCTGGAACGTTATGATCGAAAGGCTGTTCAGGAAAGTGCGCGGGTGGCACCGGCACCTTGTTGCCGGTGAGCGAAGCACAGGAGGCAAAGCGGCAGTAGAAGGGGTAATGCGGAGTTCAGCGGTGAGCGATTAAGCTAATCCGGTGGGTGGCACTGGCACCTTGTTGCCCGTGCCGAAGGCGGGAGGTATTCCTCTCGTGCTTCGCACCCAGGCAACAAGTTGCCAGTGCCACCCGCGGATCTTTTCAAAGCCCATGCCGAAAAGTATCCCGAAAGCCCCTGGAAATCGGAGGCGCTTTTGCACCTGGGCTGCTATGCCCACTACCTTGGAAGACACTCCGAGGCACGAGAAGCCTTCGATAAAATCATCCGGGAAAACAAAGCGAGGACTGGCAAGGGGGCAAGGGCATTGCTCGAGAAGGCGAGACTTCGCCTTGCCGTGGTGAATGTTAGCGAGGACAACTTCGAGGAAGCCCTCGACCTCTTTCGCGACCTGAAAAAGTCGAGCTTCGAGTGGCGTCATCGAACCTATGCATCCCACTGGATCGAAAGACTCTCCCTTGAGAATGCCGAAAGACAGGCCCTCAGGGATTGCGGCACCAGGGCGCTTTCATACCTTTTGGAAAAGCGGGGAAAGGAAAAAGAGGCAAGAGAAGTCCTCGATATCCCGCCCGAGAGCCTGAAGGGGAATAGCGCTCAATCCCTCTCGATAGTAGCTTCCCGCTTTGGCTACGATCTTGTCGCCTTGAGGGTTTCAGCGCCGGAGATCTCTGCCCTGAGCCTTCCCGCAATCGTTCATATGACCGGGGGGCATCGCGAAAACCGTGGCCACTACCTGATTTTGGAAAGAGCCCAAAGCGATGGGCCGGACCTTTTTGACCCTCAGTCGAAGGAAAGGCTCCATCAGAGCTTCGATGAGTTTTTAAAAGAGTGGAGCGGCGTTGCCCTGGTATTTTCAGATGGAGGAAAGCTTCCAGGAACGAGGCTGACTAAAAGTGAAATGGAGCCTCTTTTTGGGGGCTGCTGCGGAGTTGCGACTCCACCGAGCCATCTTGGCGGCTGCATGACCTGCCCCTGCTCTCCCAAGTGGTTTGTGAACAAGATCAATATGAACATCTTCGTAAACGACATCCCCCTTTGGTATAAAAGCCCCATCGGCCCGCCGGTCGATATCTCGGTAAGCTACAACTCCCAGTCTTCCATTGCATACCATGAGCCCTTCGGAAACAAATGGCAGTTCAATTACGCAACCTATCTCGTGGTCGATCCGGCGGGGAAGGTCACTGTCTTCATGCCGGACGGCCGAAACGACGTCTACACCCCGGACGGCTCGGGAGGATATATCCACCCCTACCAGGTCTTCAACACCCTGACCAAAATTTTCGAGAATCATTTCGAGCTCCGCTTCCCCGACGATACCGTCTATGTCTACGATATCCCGCAAGGGACCTCTTCCCTTCAGCCCTTCCTCGCCGAAATAAGAGACGCCTACGGACAGAGTCTTACCTTCGGCTACGACACGAATGTTCGCCTCACCACGATAACGGACGCCCTGGGGCGGGAGACCATACTCACCTACAACGGGGAAGGTTTGGTTAGCAAGGTGAGCGATCCCTTCGGGCGAAGCGCCCTCTTTGAATATGACTCTTCCCGAAACCTCGTGAAGCTGACCGATATGGGGGGATACTCATCGAGTCTTTCCTATGACGCGGATATTTACTTGAAAAGCCTTGAAACCCCGCAGGGAAAATGGCGGTTTTATGTCGAGCCCTCGGATGGAATCAACAATGGCTCGAATCCTTACCCGCCTCCGGGAGCCCCCATGTTCGGAAACTACAGAATAACGGTTACAAACCCCATGGGAGACAAAGAGGAGTATCACTACTACGCCCTTTCGGGGGCTTTTAGCTGGCATGTTTCTCCAAGGGATTACATTCCATACAACGGATCCATAAACAACCATACAACCGCTCACAAGACAACCTATACGCTTGCAAGGACCATAGGATACGGAGAAATAGCATCCATCCAGACCCCGGAAGGGAGCTATGTAGCCTACGGCTATGACGCAAACGGCAATAAAACGAGCATCACCCACAAGCACAGCTCTTCCGTCAGCCACATTCAAAGATTCACCTACAACAGTCTCGGGCGCGTGACCTCGGCAACGGACCCAAAAGGCGTAACTACATGGATCGATTACGCTGAAAACGGTCTCGATCCAATCGAGGTAAGAAACGGCCTGGGATCGATATTCATGACCTACAACGCATCCCATGGCATTACATCCTATGCGACTCGTCTCGGCCATGTGACGAGCATGACATACAATGCCTTCGGCCAGATTGCCTCGGTTGTGGACCCAAGGAATATCGAAACAAGCTATATCTACAGCTCGGGCCACGAGCTTCAAGAAATCGAAAGGGATGGAAAATCCCTTTCAAGCTTTACATACGATATTGTGGGAAGGCTAAGGGAGAGAACGGATGAAAACGGAATCACTATCGCTCGTGACTACGACGATCTGGACCGTCTTGTAAAAGTCACCTACCCGGACGGCCGCTTTGAAAGCTACACCTATGCCGGTGCCCGCTGCTGCCCGAGCCATCTTGAGAGTGTGACGGATAGATCCGGGAAGACGACACACTACACCTACGATGAGCTGGAGCGTTTGAGGGAAGTGAGCGATCCCGCCGGGATGGTTACAAAATCCATCTATGATCAAAACGGCAATCTATCTTCCCTCATAGATCCAAAGGGTAATACTACTTTCTTTTCCTATGATCTGGATAACCGGCTCACAAAGAAAACCTACGCAGACGGAAAATTTCTTTCATACACTTACGACTACGCAAATCTTCCAATAAAGAGAATCAATGGAAGAGGGATAACAACCACCTATGCATACGATGTAAACGATAACCTCAAATCCATTAGCTACTCTGATGGAACCCCTCAGGTAAATTATGTTTATGACGATTACAACAGAGCGATCACCAAAACAGACGGAACGGGATCTTATTCGCTGACATACGACAGCGATTCCAGGAAGACATCCATGGCAGGCCCCTGGACAAACGACGCCCTGACATGGCGATACGATGAGCCAGGAGAGACCGGTCTTTTGAGCGGTCTTGAAATAGCGGGAAGCGAGGCGAGGTCTTATAGTTATGACAATCTCGACAGGTTGACGGGGATTCAAACAGGATCTCAAATCTATTCCTACTCATATTGGAAGGCGGGCTCGATTCCATCAACCCTCACGCGCCCGAACGGCTCCGTCACGACCTATCAATACGATCTCTTGAGTCGCCTCCTTGAAATATCCAACAACGATTCATCGGGCTCCGTCATCACAAAGCACTCATACACCTATAACGATCAGGACCTTCGATCGAGCGAGGTAAGGACTAACGTAAGCTCCGGAGCTCCCTTCCAAAATTCCTTCACGACCTACGATTACAACCAATTGAACCAGGTCCTTTCATCGAGCGAAGGCCGGACCTTCACATTCGATGACGATGGAAACATGACTCGGGGCTACACGAGCGAAGGCTTTCAGTTTCAGGCCTCATTCGATGCCGAGAACCGTCTCGAGGAAATCGAATATAGCGATACCGCCGGCACTGTGCACAAGGCGCAATACTTCTATACCGGCGAGGGAGCCCTTGCTGTCGCAAAAAGGTATGAAAACGGCTCCCTCATCGACGAAGCCCGCTATGTCAGGGATGGATTTCTTTCCCTCCAGGAGAGGGATGGGAACAATAATGTGAGGCGGGATTACACCTGGGGGCTCGATATGGGAGGAGGAATAGGAGGACTATTAAACATCCGTCAGGGAGCGCAGGATTACTCATATCTTTTTGATGGGAGAGGGAACGTCACGACGCTTTTGGATGGGTCGGCAAGCATTGCCGCCTCCTATACGTACGATGCTTTTGGAAAGGTCCGTTCCGGGACAGGAGTCCTCGATCAGCCGTACCTCTTTTCAACCAAGGAATACGATGATAAGATTGGACTCTCTTACTACGGATACCGGTTCTATTCCCCTGCCTTTGGCAGATGGATAACAAGAGACCCGATTGGGGAGCGAGGGGGGATCAATCTGTATGGGTTCGTTGGAAATAATCCCATAAATTTGGTCGATCCTGATGGCCGAGTGGTTCCAGCTTTACTTGTGGCTGGAGCAGTCCTAGCAGCCTGTCGGAGAACCCCATTCTCCGGTTGTTGGGTGCAACTATATCACATTTGGGAGTAGCTTGGATGGTTCAATTCAGAGTGACATCAGTCTACTGCTCATTGGTTTGATGGCAAGGTCCTGGCAATTAATTGGGGAGGGTGCTCTCACCAGAGACCGTAAATCTGCACACTCATTCCTCCACAACCACTGAAAGTGATTATATTGACAGCAAGTGGCATTTAACCATCTTTAGGAGGAATATGAACATGGCTCGAAGATTCAATACAGTTGATTACAATGTTTCTCTAAATCAGATAGTCACCATTGGAGATTGCCTGTCT
>Ga0074199_1000511_pt1 | contig 57947 bp, 48 predicted proteins | sample EPASupsiteSAE347_FD_64528 | JGI IMG/M metagenome (GOLD analysis project Ga0074199, IMG submission 64528) | Bioremediated contaminated groundwater from EPA Superfund site, New Mexico - Sample SAE3-47 | ecosystem: Environmental > Aquatic > Deep subsurface > Groundwater > Contaminated ... | reverse complement strand
CGAAGGAAAATACCTTCCAGGTATTCCTCCTTCGCGTGCGCCTTGCGGATACGGCAAAACAGAACGTGTCATTTGATCAATTTATTTTCTTACAGGCCCTTAGGCTTATTTCAGCGGATCGGCTGGGGCTTTCATATATTCCCGCAATGCATCCAGATCATGGTCGCGCAGGCAGCTTGTCTGAAGTTCCTTGTCCAGATGCGGAAAGGCTTCCTGGTATAATTTGACGGCCGCGTCTTTTTTGCCCATTGCAAACAACGCCTTGCCTATGCCCAGTTCGGCCTCCCAGTTGCCGGCCGCCAGCCGGATGGATTTTACGAAAGCGGCCAGGGACTTTTGGTAATCGCGTTTTTCATAATAAACTTCCGCGAGATTGTTGTATAATTGCGGTTCCACCGCCAGGCGCGCCGGTTCGGTGTGATGGATATAAAATGTGGCGCCCAGCGCGGCCGCCGGCAGCGCCAGAATTGCGATGTTGCCGCGCCATGAGCTTTTCTCGCCTCTCATCATTTCCAGCATGCGGAAAACTCCTCCGGTCCCGAGCACGATTAAAAACGGGACCATGGGCAGGCGGTAGCGTTCGTCCACGTAAAATATCAGCATGTTCAGCGCGTTGAGCAGGATCATGACGTAGAGCAGTCCGTATCTGCGCCAGCGGGTGATGAATAAAACCGCGCCGATGATGGCCATGGGCAGGATCATGTGAAAGCGGACCGCGGGAAGGGCCAGGGTCTTGGTGAATTCCGCGCGTTCGAACCACAGGAAATACATGTTTGTGTATTCGGTTTCGGAGAACATGCGCTTGAGCTTGTTCGATTCCAGGCGCAGATATCCCGGAAAATCGCGGCGGATGAAGGCGAGGCCCTGTCCAAGCCAGTATCGCGAGACTTCTGCGGAAGCAAGCTTTCGTCCGGTCCTTGCCTCGGCTGTGTCTCTAACGTCCGTTTTCTGGAACTCGATGTCCGGCGCAACGCCTTGCAGCCGGCAATAGATGCCGTCGGCCCGCTCATTGTTGCCCATGAAAAAATTTTCGCCGCCGTTGGAGGAAACCGCCACGAACCCAGGTTCGATCATATGATTTCGCAGCGCCACCAATCCCGTCAGAATGATCACGGGCAGCAGAAAGATGGAAAATTGTTTCAAGGACAGGGCGGCGCTCCTGCCGCATCCGCTTTCTCCAGACAAATCTTCCCGCGTCATGATCCAGAGCAAAATCAGCGGCGGCAGCATGAGCGCGTGCGGCCGGGCCGCAATGAGCAGGCCGCAAACACAACCGGCCCGGAACCATTGCCGCGGAAAAACGGCGCCCGCGAGCAGGTAGGCCAGCCATAATAGAAGCAGAACTCCCGGAACATCGGGCAGCATTTTCAAGGCGTAAAAGTTAAGGGCGCCGTAAAATGCGCAGAGCAGACCGGCCGCCAGGCCGGCCTGTCTGCCGAAATATTTTTCGGCAATCAGGAAAGTCAGGAGCGCGCAGAACGCCGTCATGAGCGCCTGGGCCAGGTAGATGGTCAGGTAATGCTTGCCGAAGGCAAGCCAGAGCAGGGCGATGAGATAGGGGTAGAGCGGCGCCTGATGAAAGACTTCCCGGCCGAACCAGTCTCCGTTGAGGATGTTTTCCGCCCATTTGTAGTACACCTTTGAATCGCAGATCAGTCCGGAGTAAAATGGGGAATGCAGGCGGTAATCCGCGTTCAATACGCACTGGATTGCCAGGGCTGCGCCGAAGACAAGCCCGGCCATCAGGAATTTGTTTGAAAAGACGGCCTTCATGTTTTTTCCCGCATAATAAGCGTTCCGCTGAATAAGTCCATCCTTCATCGCCGGCGCCGGTCAATTCGTCCCAAAAAATATGAAAATTTGTGCTTGTGTTTGACGGCGCCTGTGGATAAATTCAACAGGAACTTTCCCAGGAGAATATTTGATGAAAAAAATCGCTTTGGTCCTTGCCTGCCTTGCCTTGCTGAGCGCTCCGTTGCTGGCCGAATCCGAATCGCAGCGCACCCTCTACGTCCGAGAGAACAGATTCCCGGATCTGCATAAGCTTGAAATCGGCAGCTTCGTGAGTTATCAGCAGCTCGATGAATATTTCCTGAGCCAGATCGACAAGAGATCCTACGGCGGCTACCTCGTGAACAAAAACGACAGGCGCAGCGACACGACCGTCACGCCCTATGCCCGTTATGGATTGTTCGAAAACCTGACCGTTTATTCGCGCGTGCCGATCGATTTCGTCAGTTCGGACGTGAAAGGCTCAAAGGCGGGACTGAACGATCTCGCCGTTGGCATGGAACTTCTGGCGTATCAGGACACTTGCCAGTATCCATGGGTCGTGCCGTATGTCGAGGTCACGTTTCCCACGGGCGACGCCAACAACCACATGGGCTGCGGCAAGGTGGACCCGATCTTCGGCGTTGCGGTCGGCACGGTTACTTTCGATCAATATCACTGGATACTGGACGGCCGTTACGACGCCAACATAGTTTCCGACGGCAGGTTCGAGGGCGCCGGCGCGTTTATCTGGGACATAAGCCAGCAGTTCTCGTTTCTGGCTGAAGCCAAGGTGACGGAAAAGGCGTCTGGTTCCCAGAAAGACGTGCCGGTCTATTTTAACGGAGGTCTCTGCTACAAACCGGCCGAGGGATTGAGCGTGAATCTCTATGGCGGCACCTCGGTCAACGCCGAGGAAAACGGGCATGGCGCGGTCAAGATCGCGTATAATTTCTGATATATGGCTATCATTTTCAACGCCGATGAAATTCTGCAGGCGGCCGAGCAGATTGAACGTAACGGCGCGCAATTTTATATTCTGGCCGCGGATCGTTTGACCGAATTCGGCGGCGTGTTCCGCAAGTTGGCAGGCCAGGAGGAAAAACACCTGGCGGTTTTTCAAAAAATGCGTTCCTCTCTTTCCGCCGCCGAAAGGGAAGAAACAGCCTACGATCCCGACAACCAGAGTTCATTGTATCTGAAGACCATGGCCGACCGGGAAGTGTTCAATGTCTACGAAGACCAGACAAAGTTGTTTTTTCCTTCCATTTCGGTTGCCAATATCATCGATATTGCCATAGGCAAGGAAAAGGACTCCATCGTTTTTTACGTCGGCCTGAAGGAACTGGCGCCGGAAAACATAGGCGGCGCGAAGCTTGATTTGGTCATTTCGGAGGAATTCAGCCACATCGCCGTTTTGCGGGGAATGTTGATGGGGAGATAAATTAATCATGAGAATGAGCAGTTACATAATTCCATTGTTAACGGCATGTTTAGCTGCAATTCTCGCCCCTGAGCCGGTTTTTGCCTTTCGCGCTGATGACGACGCTTCAAGCCGGACAACCGCAAAAACAGCGCCAAACATGGTTAATGCTGCTCCGCAAAAACAGCCGACTTTTGCGCAAAAAGAGTCGGTAAAATCATTGGGCGAGGTTGAAGTGGATTGGGACGCCAAAACCGGCGCGCCGGCTTCTATCCGCGGGAAAGACCTGGCGGCGATTAATCTGGGCGGCCGGGGAATGGCGCCTGGCCGCAAAGGCGATTTTGCCGTTGATGCTGTTGCGGTCATGGACCGTCTGACAAAGGCTTTTTCCCTGCAAAACGCTTCCGAGGAGTTTTCAGTCCTCAAGTCCGAGGCCGATCAGCTCGGCTTTCATCATGTGCGCCTGAACCAGACCTGGCAGGGGCTGAGAGTGGTGGGTGGCCAGCTTATTGTTCATTTTGATTCTTCCGGCAAAGCTTACGAGGTCAACGGCCGCTATGTTCCCGGCATTGCCGTTGAAACCGACCCGGTCATTGATGAAATTTCCGCCGTGACCGTGGCGCAGAACGATCTTCTCCAAATGGGCAAGCCCGCGGGCAGTCTCGCGGGACACGTTGAAACCGTCATATATGCGCGCGATGTTTCGCCGCTCCTGGCATATGAGTTCATGCTTTCCTACGATGACAGCGATGCCGGAGTCGGCCGCTGGCGGTATTGGGTTGATGCGGTCAGCGGCGGAATAATCAATCGCTTTAATGATGTTAAAAAATTTGACGCAACGATTACAGGATCCATATTGACCGGAGAGGGCGGCCAGACCGTGACTGTCACTGGAGACTGTATCAGCAACACGGTGCAGACCAATTTCTGGATGTACAACACAAACAGGCAATGGTATGTTTATAACACTGCAACAATTTCTTACGAAGATACGAACAGCATAGCTCACCGCAATTTTTCGAACGACTGGAGCAGCTCGGATTTGACTGAAATGTCGGCTGCCTATAATTTCAACAATATCCAGCTTTATTATTCAAATGTTTTTGGTCGCGCCAGTTATGACAATACCAACGCCATGGCATGTGTGGCAGTCCACTATCTGAATGGTTCTGATAACGCCTTCTGGACAGGCGTATATTTCCTTTTTTATCGCGGGAACAACTATGCGGAGCTTACCGTGCTTGATATTTGCGGCCATGAATTCACCCATGCCGTTGATCAATACTCCGCCAATTTGACATATCAGGACGAACCCGGCGCCTTGAACGAATCGTTTTCCGATATTTTCGGCGCTGCCATTGAGTTTACTTATCAGCCTGACGGACGCAGCTATTATCCGGGTCGGCGAGCCGGCTATGCCGACTGGTTGCTGGCTGAAGATTGCACCTATCCGTATCAGACTGCCATGCGCGACATGCGCGATCCACAGCGATACAGTCAACCCAGCAAATATCACGGGACTGAATGGTATTACGGCAGTTTGGACGATGGCGGAGTCCATTATAACAGCGGAGTGCAGAATCATTTCTATTACCTGCTCAGCGAGGGCGGCAGCGGCGCCAATGACGGCATAAGCTATAACGTGACCGGCATAGGCGTCAGTAATGCCACGCGTATCGCTTACCGGGCCCTGACCGTTTATTGCACCGCAAATACGGATTACAGCGCGGTGCGCCGCGCCTGGATTTCCGCGGCGCAGGATTTGGATACGAACTGGGTCAACTGCGTGCAAACCGCCTGGTCCGCTGTCGGGGTGAACGCTTTCCTGTCTCCAACAAGCGTCAACGCTTCCCAGGCGACGTATACCGATCGGATTCGCCTGTCATGGTCGACCGTGACAGGCGCAAGCGGCTATTCCATCTATCGCGGCACCACGGCCAGTTTTTCCGGCGCGAGCCTGCTGGCGAGCACGACCGCGATCTCCTATGACGACACTTCCGTCTCGGCAGGCGTTGTTTATTATTACTGGATCAGGGCGACCGGCACGAACGGATCAATCAACGACGTGGGCGATTTCAGCGCCATGTTCTACGGTTCCGCGGCGCTGTCCGCGCCAGCCAGTCTCTTCGCCGGCCAGGGTACGAGCGCCGACTATGTGCGCATAACCTGGAATTCGGCAAGTGGAGCGGGGGGATATATTGTTTATCGTGGTTCAGGCACCAACAGCGGCGCGGCGTCCGAGCTTGCGCGCGTTTCATCTTCGCCTTACGATGATTCTTCCGCAACGCCCGGATCCACATATTATTACTGGGTCAAGTCCTATTCAGTTGTCTCGACCAGTTCATTAAGCTCCCGCGCCGGCGGTTATCGCGGCTTGCCCGCGCCTGGAGGCGTGACCGCTTCCCAGGGGACCTACAGTTCCGGCGTGAGGGTGGCATGGAACGGCGTGAGCGGGGCCATAAGTTACCGCATCTGGCGCAGCGCAAGTTCCGATTCCTCCTCGGCCGTGAACGTGGGAGAGACCTCGGAAACCGCGTTCACGGACACTTCCGCCACGCCGGGCGTGACATATTATTATTGGGTGCAGTCCAAAAAATGGTCGCTGGTGGGAAGTTTGAGCGGTTCCGCTCAGGGTTGGCGCTACAGCATGGCCGCCGGGAATGACGCCAGGGGAGATTTTGACGGCGACGGCGTCATGGACTTTGCCGTTTATCAGGAGGCCACCGGCATGTGGTATATCCGGCTCTCAGGCAGTTCCTATGCCACCATAGCATATCAGTTGGGAGGCCCGGGCTTTAGCCCGGTTGCCTGCGACTATGACGGCGACGGCAAAACCGACCCTGCCATTTATCAGCGCGACAACGGCTTGTGGGCCGCGTTGTTGTCCGGCAGCGGCAATGCCCTGGTCTACGCCGTTCTGGGCGGCTATACCTTTGATCCGGTTCCAGGAGATTATGACGGCGATGGCCGCGCCGACGCGGCTGTTTTTCAGGAAGCATCCGGAACTTGGCAGGTATTGCTCTCGAAACAGAATTATGCGTTTTTATCAACGGTCTTCGGCGGACCCGGCAATAAGCCGGTACCCTCCGACTATGACGGCGACGGCAAGCTTGATCCCGCCTTTTATTTTGAAGTGTCCGGACTGAATCTCGGATACTGGTATATGGCGTTGTCCGGTTCAGGTTATGTTTTTTCTTACCGGACCACGACCGGAACCGGGTATGTCCCTGTTCCGGCCGACTACGACGGCGACGGCCTGGCCGACCTTGCAGTTTATAATTCCGCAAACGGCTTGTGGAATTATTGGTCTTCCGCTTCGAATTCCTCCCTGCCCATTGTCTTTACGCTGGGCGGGGCCGGGTATGCGGCTGTCCCCGCCGATTATGACGGCGACGCCAAGGCCGATATTGCCGTTTATCAGGAGGCGGCCGGCATATGGTATTTTCTGCTTTCTTCCAGGAACTATTCGTCCGCCACGGGCGAACTGGGCGGACCGGGCTTTGAAGCGGTGGCTGCCAGGCAATAAATCTTCAGGACAAAGGAAACATCCAACTTTCAACGCTGAACGCTCAACATTTTCCGCGCATTGAACGTTGGAGGTTGAAAGTTGAGCGTTTCCCAATTATGTCTGGTACCGTTATAAAGTCGCTCCTTCCCAGGACCGCCATCGTCCTTTTCTGGCTCGCCATGAATTTCTGGCTGTTCCGTTATGAGGCGTTTCCGGAAAAATTCTCGTCCTCGGCCGAGGGGTACCGCTCTTTAATGCCGTCCGGTCCCTTGATACTCGATTCCTGGATGCAAATCGAGTATCAGGATCTGCCGGTGGGATACAGTCATACCTGGATCGACACCGATCTCTCCGATCCAGAATCCGCCTATCTGCTGCGCAATCAGACCATCCTAAATGTTCAAATAATGGGGCAAAACCAGGGCGTCGGCATTACCCTTGATGCGACGCTTGACGATCAATATGCCCTGCAGCGTTTTACGGTCGCGCTGCACTCCGGAGTTTATTCCGCCCGTGTCGAAGCCGGGCGCGTCCGTAAAAACATCTTCAGGGTGACAGCCGATACGCCGCCCGGAAGCAGGACTTTTGAGATGGAAATACCGGAAAACGCGGTGCTCTTTTCGCCCATGCTTGAGATGGCCATGCAGAAGCTTGCGCCGGGTCAGCAGTTGAATTTGAAGACGGTTGACCCGATCTCATTGGCCCTGGCCGACGTGATCATGGAGGGCGCCGGACGGGAGCGCATCGTTGTCGACGGCAAGCCGGTGGAGGCGGTCAAAATAAATGTGTCCTGTCAGGGATTGACGTTCGTCTCCTGGTTCGACGACCAGGGGCGGCTGCTGCGCGAGGAGACCCCTTTCGGCTGGACCTTGCGCGCTTCCAGCCCCGGGGAAATATTTAGGCTTATCCGTAAATTACTTTGACCATGACATCGCGGATTTACAAAAGCCACGATACCCGAAGGGGTTACGCCAGATTTCGCGCGTGGCGGCGTTGGTCGCGGAAGGACATGCCTTCCAGGTATGCCACTTCCGCGACCGCCTTGCCATGCGCGAAACTGAACGGTAATCATGGTTCAAATTAATTTACGGATAAGCTCTTAGCCAAAAAAGGAAAAAATGATCGAAATAAAAAATTTGTCCAGGAATTTCGGCGCCGTACAGGCCGTGCGCGACCTCTCGTTGCGCGTTGCCGAAGGCGAATTGTACTGCTTTCTCGGCCCGAACGGCGCCGGCAAAACCACCACCATCAAAATCCTGTGCGGACTCCTGAAACCTTCTTCCGGAAAAATACGCATCGCCGCCCTCGATCCTGAAAAAGAGCCGGCAAAGGTCCGCGCCATGATCGGTTACATTCCCGACACGCCCTTTTTGTACGAACGGCTGACCGCCGGCGAGTTTTTCCATTTTATCGGCGATCTTTACCGCATCCCCGCCGAAAAGATCGCGGCGGAGCGGGAGGTTCTTTTCAGGCTCTTTGATCTGGAGCGGTACGCCGGCTGTCTGATCAGGGATTTGTCGCACGGGTTTCGCCAGCGTCTGATTTATGCCGTGACATTCCTGCATGCGCCCCAGGTGCTTTTCATAGATGAGCCGTTTATCGGCCTTGATCCTTATTCCATCAGGCTCATCCAGGGCCTCTTGAAGCGGAAGGCGGCCGAGGGCATGACCGTTTTCTTGACGAGTCATATCCTGCCGCTTATAGAAAAGCTGGCCGACCGTATTGGGATCATGGATTCCGGCCGCCTCGTGGCGGAGGGAACCCTGGACGAATTGCGCCGCACGAGCTCTGTGGATGGTTCGCTCGATGACATTTTTCTGCGCATCACCCGGCAGGAAATTGAATGAATACGTTGACCATGCTTTTCGAAAAAGACCGGCGGATTCTGCTTAACCTGCGCCGCCTGGCAAGGGAACAATCGGTCTTCAAAGGGCTGGTGGTCGGCCTTTTTGGGCTGGCGATCCTGGCCGGTTTATTTTTTCTTTTTCTGGATGCGTTCGGATTTCTCGGCACGCTGGGCGGAATCGGCTTGTTTCTCATTCGGCATTTGTTCGGACTTTTTTTCTTCGGACTGGGGGTGATGCTGATCTTATCCAACATCATCACCGCCTACGCCGCCTTGTTTCGCTCCGCAGACGTCGCCTTTCTGCTGCTCAAGCCGATCCCGCGCGGCGTGATCGCCTTATATAAGCTTTTCGAGTCGGCGCTGCTTTCCTCCTGGGCGTTTTTCCTGATCATGATTCCGTTTGTGGCCGCTTTTGCCCGGCATCAGCACATGCCGCTCTCTTTCGCGTTCTGGACGATTGTTTTTTCGATTCCGTTTGTTTTGCTTTGTGCGGGAATCGGGGTGATCCTGACCGTTATCCTCGCCGGAATCTGGCCGCGTTTGCGGGGGTGGAGGTGGGCGGTTTTGATTGCCGTTTGCCTGCTGGCCGTCCTTTGCTGCGGCGTATTCAGGCACGCCGGCTCAAGGCCGGATAACCTGACTTTCATGCTGACCAGTCTTGTGCCGGGAATAAAACTGGCCTCCTTTCCGCTCTGGCCCAGTTGGTGGGTTTCTGAAGGCATCCTGGCCATGGCGCGCTGGCGGTGGGAGCGCGGAGCGCTTTTGTTCGGCGTTTTATCGGCGAATTTGTTGTTTGTAGCCATGTGGGTGGAGATTGTCGGGGATGCCCTCTTTTACCGGGCCTGGGAGCGAATCGCCTCGTCCGCCGGCCGGCGCGGAATAACCAAGGCCGGCGCCTTCACCGCCCTTTCCGTTGCGGCCGGATTTTTGCCTCAGCAATGGCGCGCAATAATTTTGAAGGATGTCCGTTCCTTCTTGCGCGATCCCGTGCAGTTGATCCAGAGCCTGCTTTTTTTCGGCCTGCTCGGTATTTATTTCCTCAATCTGCGCAATCTGCATTATCATCTGCTGGCGCCGGTCTGGCGCAACCTGATTGCGTTCCTCAACCTTTTCAGCCTGGCCACGATCATGTGTTCGTTTTGTTCGCGCTTTATTTTCCCGCAGATCAGCCTGGAGGGACATGCCTTCTGGATAACGGGACTTTCGCCGCTTCCCATCGGCCGCGTCTTGAAAATCAAGTACGTCCTTTCCGTGCTCGCGATGCTTTCGGTCGGCGGCGCGCTGATGGTTGCCTCGGCTCTGATGCTCGCGGTCGAGCCCTGCGTTTTGCTGATCACGATCGCGGTGACCCTTGCCATGTCCTTTGCGCTCTGCGGTTTGGCGCTGGGGCTGGGCGCGATTTTCCTGGACTTGAGGCAGGCCAATCCGGTTGCCATTATTTCCGGTTTCGGCGGCACGCTCAATCTGGTTTTGAGCCTGCTCTATATCATGGCCGCCATATTTCCGTTCGCCTTTATCTGTCACGCCCGTGTCCTGGGGCATGTGAGCGTTCCGGAATTTGCGCTGGGCATTGTCGCGGCCGGGTTATGGCTGGTTGTTGTCACCTTTCTGACGTCGTTTCTGCCGCTTCTGTTGGGGCGGCGCAGCCTGGAGCGGCGGGAATATTGAGTCGTTTTTTATTGATTTTTTCGTTGCGGCAAACCATATTAGACGCTTGCTTGCAAATAAACCGGCCTGGGCCGGTAAATTAACGGAAAGGAAGGCGGTTATGGCAAAAGGCATGGATAAAGGGAACGTCGGCAACACCAATAAGCCGAAACTTTCGATCAAGGAAAGGCAGCTCAAGAAAAAAATGAAAATGCAGGCAAAACAGGCCGCCGCCGCGGCCGTTCCTCCGGCGGGCCAGCGGATCTGAATTGTTCCGCAACGGCGGGTGTTTTTTTTTCGTTTCTGCCTTGATAATTCTGATTTTTCGTTCGCGGAGCGGGGCGGTAGCTCAGTTGGTAGAGCATCACGTTCGCAACGTGGGGGTCGGGAGTTCGAATCTCCTCCGCTCCATTCGACGCGCCTGCTTTACGAGCCTTCTGAAATGTTTGCTTAATTCACCTAATCGGGAGTGGAAAAACGATGAAACCAATCGATGTTTGCATTGTCGGCGGCGGCATGATAACCCATGACTTGTTGCTGCCCTCCATTTATCATTTGCAGCGGATCGGGGCTGTCGGCAAAATCAACATCTGCGCCCTGAACAATCCGCCCCTGAAATTTCTTATTGAGTCTCCGGAGCTCATCAATGCGTTTCCCGGCCAGACTTTTACGCCCTATCCAGGTCTTTCCGAGAATCCGCAAAAATCATTCCCTGATCTTTTCAAGGAAATTCTGGCAAAAATGCCGGAACGCCAGGCGGTCGTGGTGGCCATGCCGGACCAACTCCATTATCCGGTGGTCAAGGAAGCCTTGCGCAACAACCAGCATGTTCTCTGCGTCAAACCCCTGGTCTTGAAATACGAGCAGGCGGCCGAAATAGAAAAACTTGCCCTGGACAAGGGACTTTTTGTGGGCGTTGAATACCACAAACGTTTCGACCGCCGTTCGCTCGTTGCCCGGCGGCATTACGCGCTCGGTCATTTCGGCGCATTCGCCATGGGCGAGGCAAAAATGATAGAGCCTTATTTTTACCGCAGTTCCAATTTTCAGAACTGGTTTACCTGCGACAAAACCGACCCGTTCGTTTATGTGGGCTGCCACTACGTTGATCTGGTTTATTTTATCACGGGATTAAAACCCGTCGAAGTCTCTGTTTCAGGTGTCAAGGGCAGATTTCCCAACGGCAATGAAGGCTATCTTTGGGCGAACGGCCGGGTAAAATTTGAAAACGGAGCCATTCTTTCCGTGACCGATGGTCTCGGCTATCCGGATGACGGCGCCGGGAGCAATGAACAATGCCTGAACATGTACTGCGAAGGCAAGGGCAAATGCGGCATGATCGCCCATGACGACCAGTTCAGGGGGGTCATTCACAGTTATCTCGATGGAATCGGCTGCGCTGGTTCTACTTATAACTACATTAATCCGGATTTCTTCCGGCTGGTGCCGTGGGAAGGCAACGGCTTCAAACCGGTTGGTTATGGCTTCGAGTCAGTGGCGGCCATTATCAACACAATGGCCCGGATCGAAAACGACACCGCCGCTCTGAACGAGGGCGAATCCCTGCATAAGCGTAGGGAGATGATCATGGCGGTTGATCATAAAGGATTGATCGCCACGCCGGCGAACAGTTATATCAATGAATTGGTCGTTGAGGCCGCGCGGCTTTCGATTGTCAACGACGGAGAAATGGCGCAGATTCATTACGGCGACCGTCCGCACGTGAAACTGCGGGGGAAGTAATTGCACCGCCCGCTGCGATCGAGGCGCAGAGGACGTTGAGATTGAAATGATTTTTTATACCTGAATTTTGCGCCGAAACGGCGTAAAATTCACCCGAAGGGCCGTGATGGCCCCGATAAATCGGGGCCAAACGGGGTTAACCACGTTCGTTTTGAAAATAACCCTGTGGGTTATTTTCAAAACGTCACGTCTTTGCGCTTAATGCCTTATTGGCATTGGCGCAAAGTAAATTTTGCGCGAAGCTCGTGCAAAATTTAGGTTATAAAAATAAAAAATTCTTTTTGCCTCTGCGACCTCTGCGGCTCTGCGGTAAAAAAACAGGAGAAACAAGAAATGGCCAGTTATAGTTTGAAGCCGGTTAAGGTAAAAAAAATCCATACAAAATATCGCACGATCAAAACGAGCCTGCCCGTGCCGCAGTCCCTGCCGATCTTCCGCGCGCTCCGGAAATCGGAGCCGCGTTCCATGATGGGCCAGCCGCCCATTGTCTGGCACAAGGCCGAGGATTTTACGGTGAGCGACAAGTGGGGCAACCGCTGGATCGACTGGTCTTCCGGAGTCCTGATCGCAAATGCCGGGCACGGACGCAAGGAAATTTGCAGGGCGTTGAAGGACGTGATTGACCGCGGTCTGCTGGCTTCCTACGTCTTTGTCCATGAGCAGCGCGCGGTTCTGACAAGGATGCTTCAGGCTATTTCTCCTGATCCGAAAAAATACACGGTTTTTTTGCTGAGCACCGGGGCCGAAGCCACCGAAAATTGCATAAAGCTTTCCAAGACATACGCGCTGGAAAAGCATGGACCGCAGAAAAAATATTTCGTGACTTTTCAGAACGCCTTTCATGGACGCACCATGGGAGCCCAGCTTGCCGGCGGAATGCCGCGCCTGAAAAAATGGATCGGCGAATGCGATCCCACTTTTATCCAGGTCCCGTTCCCGGACGGCTATAAAAACGAGAACACGTCTTTTGATCTTTTTATCCAAACGATCAAAAAATACGGAGTGGCTCCTAAAAATATCGCCGGCGTCATGAGCGAAACCTACCAGGGCATCGGCCCTGATTTCCTGCCGGTCGAATACGCCCAAAAGCTGGAAAAATTCTGCCGCGAACATGACATCGTGCTTTGCTTCGACGAAGTTCAGGCCGGTTTCGGCCGCACGGGTAAAATGTTCGGGTTTCAACATTATGGCGTCAAGCCCGATCTGATCGCCTGCGGCAAGGGCATTTCATCGTCATTGCCGATTTCAGCCGTGATCGGCAGGGCGGATATACAAGGACTTTATGCGCCCGGCTCCATGACTTCCACTCATTCGGGGTCACCATTGCCCGTGACGGCCGCGATAACTAACCTGAAAATCATTCAAAAAGAGCGCCTGGTGGAACGCGCCGCAAAAATGGGCGCTATTCTCGTGCCGGAGGTGCATCGTATTCAACGGAAATACCCGGAAGTACTTGGTTGCGCGCAGGGCAAGGGACTGGTGGCCGGCATCCAGGTTGTCAAGCCGGGCACAAAGGAACCCGATCCGGATTTGGCGCTGAAAATCAACGTGGCCTGCTTCCAACGAGGACTGCTTATGTTTGCACCGGTCGGTGTCGGCGGCGAGTGTCTGAAAATCGCCCCGCCCCTGACCATAAAGGAAGATGCTCTGCGCGAGTCAATCCGGGTCTTTGAAGAGGCGATTGACTCCGTGCTGGGATGATAAAATAACCGCGGATTACACGGATAACACTGATGAAACGAAAGGTCCAGCGAAAAATCGTTGGTCAGCTTCGAAGACGATTCCCTTCGTCTCCGGTCGAATATCATCGTCGCGCTGTTGCCCTGCAGACGCGCGTCGATCGTTTGAATCCCTTCCGCCGCCCGCGCGGGTTTATTTTTAAGGCAAAATCCTGGGATGAATACGAGGCTTGGAAACGAAAACAAACCAATCCTCGTTTATGGTAGTGTCATGGTCTCATCTGTTTCCAGTTCAAATGCGCCGGATCCGCTGGTGCGAGCCTGCTCCCTGCTCAACAAGTACGGGGTAAAATACATGGTCGTCGGCGGTCATGCCTGCATCCTGCACGGCTTGGTGCGGACGACCGAAGACGTGGACATCCTCGTTGAGGAGTCGAAAGAGAATTATCGGAGGATAATTTCGGCCCTTTCCGAAATGGAAGATGGCGCCGCCCGCGAGCTGACGCCGCAGGATTTTCAGGACAACCTTGTGGTCAAGGTGGCGGATGAGGTGGAAGTGGATGTCAGCCGCCGCGCCTGGAAAGTTTCATACGCTGATGCCATGGATTCTGCCTGCCATGCGGAGATTGATGGCGTCAAAATTCCGTACGCTGGTTTGAAATCCCTGATTGCCAGCAAAGAAACTTATCGGGAGCAGGATCGCGCGGACTTGCTGCGTCTTCGTGCTCTGGACAGAATCGTCAAGGCAAATTCGCAAAATAAGGAAAAAAGATGACCGCCATTAAAGAGACAATCTCTGGATTACTTGCGACCGGCAGGCAGAAAAGTCCTGTCGAATTCGTAGACATTCATACCCATCTGTTCGATCCGGCCATGGGCAGGATCCTGTTGTGGGGAATTGACGAACTGGTGACCTATCATTACCTCGTCGCCGAAGTTTTCCGCGCGCGGCCGGATTTGGAATATGATGAGTTCTGGAAATGGCCGAAGCAAAAACAGGCTGACCTCATCTGGAGCGAACTGTTCGTCAAACGTTCCCCCATATCCGAGGCCTGCCGCGGCGTCCTGACAGTCCTGAACGCCCTGGGGCTTGATTCCAACGTCAAAGGACTTGATAAAATAAGGAAGTATTTTGCCGCGCAAACCGTCCGCGCTTATGTGGATTTGGTCTTCAAGCTGGCAGGCGTTTCCAGAGTTTACATGACTAATGATCCGCTTGATCCTGCTGAACAGAAATGCTGGAGAAAAGGTTTTGAACGGGACAAACGTTTTTTGGCCGCATTGCGTCTCGACAGCGCCTTGATGAACTGGCCCAACAGCGTTTCCGCCCTGCAAGGACTTGGCTACAAGGTCGAATCTGCGCTTTCCGGCAGGACCTTGAGCGAAATGCGCCGTTATTTGGGCGATTGGCGCCGTAAAATGAATGCAAAATACATGGCGATCAGCCTGCCGCCTTCGTTTGATTATCCAGTGCGGGAATCGCCATTGACGTCACTTTTGGAAAAGGCGGTCATTCCCGTGGCGCGCGCGAGCGGCATTCCCGTGGCGTTGATGATCGGCGTGAAAAAGCTGGTCAATCCGCATCTGCGGCTGGCCGGCGATTCGGTCGGGACTGCGGACTTGCGGTCCGTGGAAAATCTTGCCCTGGAATTCGGCGACGTCAAATTCATGATAACCACGCTGGCGCGGGAAAACGTGCATGAACTGTGCATTATTGCCCGCAAGTTCAAGAACGTGCTGCCCTTCGGCTGCTGGTGGTTCCTGAACAATCCCGAACTTATCCGTGAAATGACCGCCATGCGCCTGGAACTGCTGGGACTTTCATTTATTCCCCAGCATTCCGATGCCCGTGTGTTGGACCAATTGGTTTACAAGTGGAGACATTCCCGCGTCATTATCGGCGACGTATTGGCCCGCAAGTACGAGGATATTATTGCCTCCGGCCGGAGCGTGAGCGAAGCCGATATCAAGCGCGACCTTGCCATCCTGTTCGGCGATTCGTTGTTGAAGGGATAAGCTTGCTGTAAATGGGGGCATCCGCGGGTACCGGCACATTCAAGCGCGTAATGTTTAAAGGTTGTTCAGCCTGTTTCATGAGAGCCAGTTTCAAAACTCGCTTCAGACCCACCCCGGCTTACGCCACCCCTCCGATGGAGGGGATCATAACCGGTTGCTGCCGAAGCAGTAAGTTCCCCTCCTTGGGAGGGGTGCCCAACGGGCGGGGTGGGCTTCAGAGCGAGTTCTGAAATCACCTCATGATACAATAATTTTAAAACTGCTTGTGACAAAAATGGCGACGGGAAGATTGGCTGTCAGATCAATTTCGCTTTCAATCCCAATCGTTCTGCGCCTTTCGCCTGCAATTTATCCGCCGAGACGAACAACTCCGTGCCCCAAACGCAGGCGCATGCAATATGGAGGGCATCCATGGCCCGCAAAGGCAATGTTTCCAGCGTCAAAATAGCATGGGTAACGACTTCCGGCGTAAGTTGAATGATATCGGCATCCCGGATATCGTCAGCCAGCCGTTGCTTTGTCAACCGGTATTGCTCGCGCGTAATCGCGTTCTCCCGCAGACGGCGATTCAACGCCGATATGATCTCCGGCAAACAGATTACGCTCAATCCCAACTGATCGATCGCCATGCAAATTTCATCGGCTACGGCGCTGCCGGGTTCCTCGATGTAACGCTTTACAAATGCCGAGGAATCAAAGAAGGCCTTCATGTTTGCGTCCTTCCAATATGGCCGTTGATAGCCGGGCGCCTTTGGCAGACAGCCTCAAGCCGGGACGTTTCCAGGAAGGCGCTTTGGCTTCGGTCTCTGCCGCTGGGATAATTTCCGCGATGGGATGGCCATGGCGCAGGATGAGAAGCGTCTCGCCTTCTTGCACTTGCGTGAAGAGCCCGGAGGCATGGCGGCGGAATTCGGTGAACGATACGCTTTTCATAAGACACTTCGCTTTCTGTACGTTAATGTGCAGAATAATGAGCAGTATGTCAACAATAATTTCATAGCCGGAATCACTCCGAATTCCTCCAAAACATATTTGTTGCCATTTGTTACCAACGGGAATCAGCATGTTCCTGTGCCCGGCGCAGCATGCGCAGGGCCGGAGAGATATAACGGGCAAACCCGGCCGTTCCCTTGTTTGCCGAAAGGCAGCCATAAGCTCCCAGGGCCTGCGCGAGTCTTTGAACGGCCGCCAGCCAGAAGGTCGGGACGTCAACCCGATGACGGGCGGCTATATGCCGGTTATAATAATCAAGCAGGGACAATTGGGCTTCGATAGGCAAGCTGACATACGGGTCGCACAGGAATGAAGCGAGGTCATAGGCGGCGGGACCAAAGCGCATTCCCTGGAAATCGATGAAATACGGTTTGGCCCGGTAGAAAATAATATTGCTCGATTGCAGGTCGCGATGAATCAAGGCCGGTTTTTCGCGGCTGAGCGCTTTGCCGACTTCGGCAAGTTTACTCATAATGCCGCAAATTTGCGTTTGATTGAGGCGAAGGTATGGCGAGAGGAAGTGCCGGGCAAAATACTCGCGTTCCCAGCGGTATAAGTCTGGCGAAAACGGCGGCACGGTGGTGAGTTTTTCCCTCAAAGCTTGGGCGGCGCCGCGCGAGTGCAGGAGGATGATGGAATCCAAGGCGTTGCGGTAATACTTTAACAGTTCGGACGGCGAACATCGGGCCGCGATTTTCTGGAGCGAAATATCCCCCAAATCCTGAATCAGGACAAGTTGTTGTTGCGGGAAATCGGCTACGACCTTCGGAACATTAAGGCCCAATTTGGCAAGAAAACGGGCGTGCTGGACGTACAGGCAGTTTTCGGTACGCTCCAGACTGTAGCGGATCATGATCCAGCTTTTGTTTTTTTTCGCAATGCGCGCGAATGAACGCGCCGAACCGCGGGGACCAAAGGGAATGATGGCGGCATCCTCAGGCTGAAGGTGAAGTTGCCGCAACGCGGTCGCTAATTGCGGGTCATAGTGACTTTCGGGAGTCTTTGCGGTTGGATCCGATTTGACGGCAAGGCGGGTGACCCGGCCGTTGATTTCGCACTCCGAACCGATCACGGCGTTTTTTATCGCCGCCTTCCTGCCGATGTGCGCGCCGCGCCAGATGACCGAGTTTTCGATCCTGGCGCCGGGTTCGATTATGGCGGTTTTATCGATCGCGGCAAAACCGGTTATGAACCCCCCTTTTTTACGCAAGTTTGCCATTGATCGTTCCTGGGCCGGATCGTAAAGATTGCGACCCGGCAGTTGGCGGCGATGCGCATCGCGAATTTCAGCATGGGCTTTGAGGTATGATTCCGGCGTTCCAAGATCGGCCCAGTAGGAGTTCGGGACACAGGTTCCCCGTATTTGCCAACCGGCCTTTATGGCGTTTTGATAGACCCTGATTATGCTGAAAGAAGATTCCTGCGGCAGGAAATTGAATATGGCCGGAGAAAGGATCTGAAGTCCGCAGAAGGTGTAAGTGCCCGTCGTTCCCGGCCGGCTGGATTGAAAATTAGCGATGTTTCCACCCCGCATTTCCACGGTGCGCGGTCCGCGGCCTGGCTCCATCCAGAGCGCGGCGAGTGTTTTGCGCCGCCGAAAGTCATGGATGAGGCGCGCGGACGATAAATCGGCGGCGATATCGGAGTTAATCATCCAGAAGGGGGCGTTATCCACGAACCAGGCCGCCCGTTTGAGCACGCCGCCGGTGCCTAAAATTTCCGGCTCGAACGACAGGGAAATTCTTATATTCGGGCGTGGATTTTCCTTCAAATACCGGCAAAGGGGCGAGGGATTGAAATGAAGATTTATCAGGAAGTCCCTGATTCCCCAGTTTTCCAGCAGGTCGATTATGTGCGCCACAGCCGGCCGATTCCATAACGGCATAAGCGGCTTTGGAGCGTCGAAACTCAAGGGATGCATGCGCGTTCCCAAGCCGGCAGCCAGAATGATTGCTTTTTGCGGTTTTTTCATTTATAAATCCCGGATAGTAACAAATAAGGGTACAACACACAATATGTTGATTTTAGCCGTAGAACAATCGTCGCGGAATTGCGGTTTGGCGGTTCTGGAGGATGAAAAAGTTGTTGCCGAACGCGAATGGGATGGGGTTGCCTTGCGCGGTTCCGGCCTTTTTTTTTCGTTGAAAAGTCTGCTGGCGGAAATTTCCGTTTCATGCAAAAGCATTTCCTGTTATGTTGTCGACATTGGACCTGGTTCATACAGCGGAATTCGTTCTTCATTGGCGGCGGTTCTGGCATTTACCCTGCCGGAAAAGCAGCCGATCTATGCATTTTCCAGCGCGGAAGTGATTGCTTTTGAAATACTTATGGATTGGAATCTCAAAAAGGCGGGGCCGTCCAGCCCTACCATGAAAAAAAATTGTCCTGGTCCTGGCAAGGTTCAGGTGGTGGGGGATGCACGCCGCAGGCAATGGTGGACGGCCGTCTATGAAAATGCCGGCGGCAACCTGCCGCTTGTCAGGCAAAAGATCGGTTTGGTGCCCGAAAATGAATTCAAGCCTGATCCAGATGCTCTTATCGTTTCGCCCGATTGGGCTAGGCTTAAAGACAGGCTGACGGCAACAACGTCAAAAGGCGCCCGCATCGTTGAAAATTCCTGTGTTCCCACTGCGGCCGCCTTGGGAAAACTGGCTTATCGGAAAATACGCGCGAATATTCCGGGAGAGCCATTGGCGCCGGTTTATCTGCATGCGGCGGTGGCCCAGAAAGGGTGAAGCACCCCGCGGCAAGCCGCGGGGCATCTTTGCGGAACCCTGCGACTTGTCCGGCGTAGCATTGGCGAAGACGGAAGCCAAGGGGACCATTCATCCCTGTGGCAAGCCACAGGGCTTTCTGGCGAAGAAGGGTAAAGGCTGAACGCTGAAGGCTAAAGTATTTGAATTGCACGAAGGTTAAAAAAATGACCATATTCGATCCGTTCAAAGTTAAAAATATAACCCTGCCGAACAGGATCGTGCGCAGCGCCACGGCCGAAAGAATCGCCATGCAAGACGAGCGCGAGGGCCGTCAGCTTGGCGAAATATACGCGGCTCTTGCCAGGGGCGGAGTGGGCTTGATTATTTCCGGCCATAACACGGTGCATCCCTCGGGCCGGCTCTATCCCACGATGGCTTCGATCTCTTCCGAGGGTAATTTCAAGGCATGGCGCAAAACAGTGGAAATCACCCATGAGGCGGGCGGTGTGCTTTTCCTTCAGCTCAATCACGGAGGCGGACGATGTTCAAAAAACGCCGAGAGCACAGCGGTATGTGTTTCGTTGTTGCCGGATTTTCCCAAAGACTCAATGTTGGGCGCGGAATTGGACAACGAAAAAATCCATGAATTGATCAAGGCTTTCGCCGCTGCGGCCCGGAATGCGCGCGAGGTCGGGGCCGATGGTGTCCAGATCCATGCCGCGCACGGCTATCTGATCAGCCAGTTTCTTTCGCCCTTGACAAACCGCCGGCAGGATGAGTGGGGTCTTTCTCTCGAATGCCGGGCAGAATTTCTGCGCATGGCGGTCCGCGAGGCGCGCAAAGCGGTCGGAGACGATTTCCCGCTGGGCATAAAGCTTGGCGCCTGTGACGATGATCCGGCCGGTTTGAGGCTGGAGGAAACGTTGCAGGTCGCAAAATGGGCGGAAGCCGACGGCATTGATTTTATAGAGATTTCCGGCGGCTTTCGCAAGGACCTTGCGCGGCGCCATGTAAAACCCGGCGTAAATGAGGGCTATTATCTGCCGTTCGCGGCACAATTTAAAAAAGAGTTGAAAATACCGGTTTTTGTCGTGGGCGGGTTGCGCAGCCTGGAGAAAATGAATGCGGCGCTTTCAGCCGGGCAATGCGATGCGGTTTCCATGTCGCGCCCGCTGCTTTGCCAGCCTGATTATCCCCGGATTCTGCGTGAAGGAGGAGAATGCCGGTGTTGCGGCTGCAGTCTTTGTCTGCTTAAGCAAACCCAGCCTACGGTTTGCCACTCAAAAAATAAATAATCTCCTTGCTTGACAAATGACCGAAAACAATGAGAAATTTTCATCTTTTTAGGGAGAGATATTGATGCATTTCCCGATTGCAAATGAAGTCTGGCCGTTTTTTTTCGGTGTGTTGATCTTTTTCCTGGCAGTTGGCGCGGTGGCGCGGCTTTTGAAATGGAAAAAGACCGGCACTACCTGCTATTTATTGGGGATTATCGGCGCTTGTTTCATGCTTTTTTTCTTCCGCGACCCGCAACGGACTCCGCCTGCCGATCCGGCCGCAATAGTCGCCGGCGCCGATGGAACGATCATGGCGGTGAAGGAGATGCCCGAAAACGAGTTTTTGAACGCCGAGGCGGTGCGCCTGAGCATTTTTTTGAGCCTGCTGGATGTTCACGTCAACCGGGCGCCGATAGGGGGGAAAGTGGAATTTTTGAAATATTATCCCGGCAAAAGATATTTCACTTTTCAGGAAAAATCGTCGCTTTACAACCAGCACAGTTCCATCCTCATTGGAAACGACAGGACGCATTGCCTGGTGAACCAGATCGTCGGCCCTGTGGCGCGGCGCGTCGTCTACTGGCTGAAACTCGGTCAGGAGGTCAAGACCGGGGAAAAAATCGGCATGATGAAATTCGGTTCGCGGCTTGACATGTATCTGCCGAAAGCCGATGTCGAGGTGCTCGTGAAACCGGGCGATAAGGTCAGGGCCGGCTTGACCGTGGTGGCAAAAACAATCGAAAATCGAAAATCGAAAATCGAAAATGGGTTGGTGGCGGAACCACTCCTGGATAAGGGGACAGAAAGATGAGCTGGCGACAATTAATTCCAACGGTGATTACGCTGCTGGCGATGTTGTGCGGTTTTTTCAGCATCCTCCTTGCCATTGAGGGCGAAGAATATTTCCTGCTCTCGGCCCAATTTATCATGCTGGCCATGATGCTTGACGGCATGGACGGCAATTTGGCGCGTCTTCTGAAAGGCACTTCCCCGTTTGGGGCGGAATTGGACACTTACGTTGATTTGACCGCCTTTGGCCTGGCGCCGGCCATTCTCATTTATCAGGTGGCCCTGCAGAGACACGTCGACTGGCGCATTTTAATGACTTCGCTCGTTGTGCTTTCGGGCGTGATCCGCCTGGCGCGTTTCAAGGTGCGCGATCCGGCCCGGGGCCAGTCGGGATATTGCGGTCTGCCGATCACGGCCAGCGCGGGGTGGGTGGCCATTTTTGTCATGCTGAGCGAGACGAAAGTTTTTGCCAATTTTTTCCAGCTTGGACAGGGGCCGGTCAGCGTGGTGTTTTTAGTCGGCGTGCTGGTAATGATCACGCTCCAGGTCTCGAACGTGCGCTATCCCAAGCCCACGAAGAATCTGGCGATTTTCGTGGTATGCATTGTCCTGGTGCTGCTGCTTTTCTTCAAAAAGAGCATAATCGCTCCGTTGGCGGCAGTGGCGATTCTCATGCTGGGCATCCTTTACGTGCTTTTCGGACCGGTTTTCGTGGAACTGACCAGACATAAGGCCGCCTCAAAATCCGCCGAGCTTGCCAACGGCGACCAGTATGCCGATAACGGCGGGATATGATATGGACTCCAATATAAACCCGGTTGCCAAGCTGGCCGGCCTCATCAATTCCTATGTCAATTATCTCAAGGAAGACGGCGTAACGGAAGTGGTTTCGTTTTCCAGGGCTGATTCAACGCGCGGAAATTTACAAAAAGGCAGGACCGCACAGCCTTGTGCGGCCGAGAACGTTGTAAGAACGGCTGGACAGGGCTGTCCAGCCCTGCCATCGGAACAAAACAAAGTTGTTTCAGAACGATTGGGGAAAATCGCCGGAGAAATTGCGAAATGCACAAAATGTCAGTTGCATAAGGGACGCAACCAAACCGTCCCGGGACAGGGTAATCCTCAGCCTGAAATACTTTTCATCGGCGAAGGCCCCGGCGAGGAGGAAGACCGCCAGGGATTGGCTTTTGTCGGCGCGGCAGGGCAGTTGCTGACTCGCTTGATCAAACGGATGGGATTTACGCGCGAGGAGGTTTTTATCGCCAATATCGTCAAATGCCGCCCCCCGAACAACAGGAAGCCTTTGCCTGAGGAATCGCAGGCATGTCTGCCGTATCTTCAGGAACAAATCGAGATCCTGAATCCAAAGGTAATTGTCCTGCTTGGAGCCACGGCGTTGGATGGTCTCATCCCTTCCGAATTGCCGGGAAGAACAATATCGAGAATGCGCGGCAAATGGATCGAGTACAAGAATATTCCGGTCATGCCGACCTTCCATCCTTCATATCTTTTGCGCAATCAATCGGCCATGTGGGACGTGTGGAATGACATGCAACTGGTGCTCGAGCGTCTGGGCCGTCCTGTGCCGGAAAAACCATAAATCAAGTTAGGCCTTCGGCAACTGCCGTGCGCGGAGCGCCCGGCCCACCTAAAGGTGGACGTCGAGCTCCGCGCGACGTTCCGTAACAAACATTGTCCACCGAAGGCGGATCCGCCTCTGGCGGAAAATTCCTATACGTTGAATTAGGCGGCCAAAGGCCGCAACTGTTTTAGGGGCTTCGCTCGTTTGCCCTGAGCTTGCCGAATGGGTCGAAGCCCTTCGGAAAGGCGTCGTCAAGCGACGCTCCTACGGTATCAGGCAGTGCAACATTGAAACTGGTTGTTCTTGAACTCGACCCGCGGCCCTTCAACCTTGTCTAAAATCAAAACCTTCTTTCCCAGATAGCGCAGGGGATTATCGCGGCCGACCTGCCAAAGCTCTTTCTCTGTCAGTATCTTTAATGAGGCCAGATGGTTCATGCATTGAAGCATGTTGGCGGAAGATCCGGCCAGGTAGGGCGTGTCGGCAAAACTGATGCGTCCCGACGGCGCAAGCGCGACCTTTGCGCCGACGAATTCATATGTGCCCGGCTGCAAGCCGGCCAGATGGACGGCGTCGCTGACCACGATTGTCCTTGAGACGGTTTTGGCCCTGAAAGCCACCTTGATGAAATCTTCCGGCAGGTGATGGCCGTCGGTGATGAAAGTTCCGTAGAGATCGTCGCAGGCAAGCTGCCACCAGAGCGGGTTTTGGTGCCGGTTGATCATGTTCGGCATGCCGTTCCCGAGATGGGTGCAACAGTCGGCCCCGGCCTTGACGGCTTTGGCCATGGCGTCGTCGTCGGCAAAATGGTGGCCCATTGAAACCTTGATCCGGTTTTTGACGCAATACTTGATGAGCGAAAGAGCGTCTTTCGTTTCCGGCGCGAGCGTCAGGAGAACGATGTTGCCCTCGGCCCACTCCTGGAAACGTTTCATAAGCTCCACGCTCGGCTCGCGGGTGTATTTGGGCTCATGCGCGCCGCGCGCCCCTTCCATGCTGGAAATGAAGGGGCCTTCAAGGTGCAGACCGAGAATGTGCCGGGCAAGGTTTTTATCCCGCAAGGCGCCCGCAAACAGTTTCAGGCAATGCTCGTAAACATTGATGTTTTCGGTGACCAGGGTGGGGCAGTAGGCGACCGTGCCGGCCTTTACCAGTTCGTGAGTGGCCCGGTAAATCTGTTCGACCGTCAGGTCCGAGGCGTGAAAACTGATTCCCTTGTAACCGTTTACCTGCAGATCAACGAATCCGTTCTTGATCATGATGTTATTCCTTTCTTTCCCAGGGCGGAACCGAAGGAAGAAGGGCCTTGAATTTCCTGATCAGCCGCTCCTCGTATTCGCCTCCGTATGAGCCGTCGAGAAATTTTTTATAGGCTTCCTTATAAAACCGTTCCCATGATTCTTCCTCATGCCCGGGATTGATCGGGTAAAAATGGGCATGATTTTCCCTGGCTGCCCTTTGATCTGCCGGGGCATCGCCAAGCATGATGATTTTATCGCCCTTATACCTGCCGTCGGTCGCCAGATGAATATGCTCTTTTTTCGTGCCCAGTTCCTGGCCGGCAATGATTTTTACAAACCCCAAAAGTTTATGCTCTTCCCATTCGCGCATCAGCGCCTCGGTCGGGGTCTGCGAAACACAAATGGCGTCGGAATTCTTTCTGATCTCCTGAAAGCTTTCGCGCACCCATTTAAATGGGGCCACATTTCTGACCGTTTTGGCTACTTCGGCATTTACGTCATTGCTCCATTTCAAAACCGAGGCCAGTTCTTCATCGCCGGTGTTTTTGGCCGCCTTTTCAAGCTCGAAGTTGCTCAGCGGAACTCCTGAATCGGCCAACTTTCTCAGAGACTTGAATTCCGGCAGTTCAATCTTTGACGCCAGTACCTGCGGCCGGTTGCGGAGCAGATCAATCGTAAGCATGAGGCACAGAAAACGGTTTTGTCCGCGGTGGATCGAGTACAGGTTCACGAATTCCGCAGACTCGCGCACATACTTCTCGATTTTTTCCAGGCGCCAATGAGTGACAATCAACTTGTGAAAGCATCGTTTCTGCTTGATTTCCATGGTCGGGAACACGCAGCCGTCCGAATCAATGCCGACAAAGGAATCGTGTTCCGGTTTGAGGTTGATTAAATTATCTTTGGTGAATGCATGGGGACGCATGGATCGTCTTATAGTTCAAGGTTCACGGTTGGAAGACTTATCCGACAGGTCAATTCGCGTGCCAATTGCCAAGCTTTAATATCCTCAAACCGCTCAATTTTCATTATTTGTCTGCCGGCAACTGTGAACCCTGAACTTTGAACCGTGAACTTTTATTCAGAGAGCCATTCCGTATGGAAGAATTCGCCGCGTTTGCGGTCCACGCGCTCATAGGTGTGCGCGCCGAAATAGTCGCGCTGGGCCTGTAGCAGGTTGGCCGGAAGCCGTTCGCTGCGATAACTGTCGTAATAGGCCAGAGCCGAACTGAAGGCCGGCATGGGGATACCCAGGCGGCAGGCCTCGGCCACCACCTTGCGCAGACTCTCGTGGTTGTTTTTCAGGATTTTGCAGAAGTAAGGATCGAGCATCAGGTTTGCCAGCGCCGGATTGCGGTCAAAGGCTTCCTTGATTTTGCCCAGGAACCTGGCCCGGATGATGCAGCCTCCGCGCCACATCAGGGCAATGTCCCCGAATTTCAATTCCCACTTGTATTCCTTTGCTGCGGCGCGCATAAGGGCGTAGCCCTGCGCATAAGAGCAAATCTTGGCCGCATAAAGCGCCTTGCGGATGCTTTCAATGAAGGCGGTCTTGTTGCCGTGGAATTTTGCTTTGGAGCCGGCCAGTTTTTTGGCCGCGGCCGCACGTTCCTCCTTTACCGCCGAAATGCAGCGCGCGAAAACGGCTTCGGCGATCGTGGCCGCCGGAGTGCCCAGATCAAGCGCGGCCTGGCTGGTCCACTTGCCCGTGCCTTTCTGGCCGGCCGTGTCGAGGATGACGTCCACCATGGGCTTGCCGGTCTCATTGTCCTTCTTGCCGAGGATATCGGTTGTGATTTCTATCAGGTAGGAATCAAGCTCGCCCTTGTTCCATTTTTTGAAGACCTTGTGCAGGCTAAAAGCATCCATTTTCAGGGCGTTCTGCATGATGCTGTACGCCTCGCAGATAAGCTGCATGTCTCCGTATTCAATGCCGTTGTGGACCATTTTGACGAAATGGCCGGCGCCGTCATTGCCGACCCATTCGCAGCACGGCGTATCGCCTTCGACCTTGGCGCTGATCGACTGGAAAATGTCTTTTACATAAGGCCAGGCCCTGGAGGATCCGCCGGGCATGATGCTGGGGCCTTTGAGCGCGCCCTCCTCGCCGCCGGAAACGCCGGTGCCGATGAAGAGCAGATTTTTTTGCTCGAGAAACTTGGTGCGGCGGATGGTGTCCGGAAAATGCGAGTTTCCTCCGTCAATAATGATGTCGCCCGGTTCAAGAACCTGGATCAACTGGTTGATGAAATCGTCAACCGCCTGGCCGGCTTTGACCATCAGCATTACGCGGCGCGGTTTCTTGAGCGAATCGACCAGTTCCCTGATTGAATGCGCGCCGATGATTTTTTTGCCCTTGGCGCGGTTGTTCATGAAATCATCGACTTTGGAAACCGTGCGGTTGAAGACCGCCACGGTAAAACCGTGATTTTCCATGTTGAGAACGAGATTTTCACCCATGACCGCCAATCCGATCAATCCTATGTCTGCTTGTTCCATTTTTTGTGCCTCCTTGTTTGAAAAACGCATCATATGAAATCGCGCCGGCCGGTCAATAGTAAATTAAAACACGATAATCGCCGCAACGCTCAGGCCGAATAAAACAATGTCCGCCAGCAGGGGAACATCCGTAAGCAAAACAGACTCCGGTTGCTCGCCTTTTTCGTGGTGGTAGACCAGGTAAAGGTAACGGAAGATGCCGAAAATAACGAATGGAATTGTCAGGCTCAGGTGCGAAGTCTTGAACTTTGCGACCGTTTCCGGCCACTGCGTGTACACGGCATAGGCGACGATCACGGCTCCGGCCGTGATGGCGATCAACTGGTCAAAAAGCCGTTCATTGACCGATTTCAGGCTGGGGCGTAAAGCTTCTTTTTGGGCGACCGCCATGAGGTGTTTTTCCTGCCGGCGTTTGCACAGTCCCAGGAAGAGCGCCATCAAAAAAGTGCAGATGAACAGCCAGGGAGAAAAAAACACGCCGATCGCCACCGCCCCGGCCACGGCCCGCAAAACGAATCCGAAGGCAATGACAAAAATATCCACGAGCGGCAAATGCTTGAGAAACAGTGTGTAAGCCGCCTGGAGCGCAATATACGCCGCCGTCACCACGCCAAAACGCGGGTTGATCAGCCAGGCGCCCGACAATCCGGCTGCGAGACAAAGCGTTGCCAGGAGCCAAGCCGCTCCGATGGAGATCCGCCCCATGGCTATCGGCCGGTTTTTCTTATGCGGATGGGCGCGGTCGTACTCAAGGTCGGATATGTCGTTCCAGACGTAAACTCCGCTCGAGGTTATCGCAAAGAGAAGTGCGGCGGCCAGGGCCAGGCCGGCCATTGAAAAGGAAAGATGCTGCTGCTTGTCGCCCAGCGCAAAAAGAAAAGGAGCAAGTACGATAAGGTTCTTGGTCCATTGCCGGGGGCGAAGCTCCTCGAATATGTCGCTTAGGGTCATGATTTAAAGCCGGAAACGTTGAACATTCAACTTCCAACGTTCAACATTCATCAAAAGAATCGTAAATCAATATTCAAAGTTGAACGTTGAGTGTTGAAAGTTTCCTCTATTATTTCTTTTCCGGCGCCGGCCGCAGCCGCAGCCGCAGCACCATCCACAACGCTTCCCGGATGATCGAGGTGTTCATCTTTGAATGCCCGGAACGGCGGTCTTCAAAAATAATCGGGACTTCAACTATCTGGAAGCCGAGTTTCCAGGCCATATAGGTCATTTCAATCTGGAACGAATAACCGTTCGATTTCACGCGGTCGAGGTCGACCGCTTCCAGCACCTCTCGGCGAAAGCATTTAAAGCCGCCCGTGGGGTCGCTGAAAGGCATGCCGGTCACAAGGCGCACGTAGGAACTGGCGCCCCGGCTTAAAAAAAGGCGGCTCAAGGGCCAGTTGATTATGCGTATGCCGTTGACGTAGCGCGAACCGAGGACAAGGTCGGCATTTTGAGCCGCTGCCAGGAATTTCGGGAGTTCGGACGGATTGTGGGAAAAGTCGGCGTCCATTTCGAAAATATATTTATAGTCGCGCGCCAGGGCCCACTTGAACCCGGCGATATAGGCCCTTCCCAGGCCGGATTTGTTTTGCTGGTGCAGGCTGTGGATGCGCGGATTGGCGGCGGCCATCTCCCTGACAATATCTCCAGTGCCGTCCGGAGAGTTATCGTCGACAAAAAGTATTTCAACGCCGGGGCAGGCCTTGAGCGCGGCCTCGGCAATGGCGCGCGCGTTTTCCTGCTCGTTGTAGGTCGGAATGATTACAAGCGCTTTTTCCATAAGGCGTTATTTATACCTTAATTCCGTCCTGATGAAAGCGTAAAATTAATTTTATTGAAAGGGCTGTTCCTCCTGCTATCATGATCGTCAAATGATAAAAATCTGCAAATACGGCGATCCGGTTTTAAGGGCCAATGCTGTCCCGGTGCCGGGTATCGATGCCAGACTGCGCAAGCTGGCGGACGACATGATCGAACTGATGCTGAAGCACAAGGGGGTGGGGCTGGCCGCGCAACAGGTGGGGGAAACCATCCGTATTTTTGTCATGTACGTGCCGCCGCAGTATGACCTCGAAGGTCCGGACGGCAAGCGCCTCAACCCCGGCATTGACGAGCCGCTGGTCATGATTAACCCGGTCATTCTCGGCAAAAAAGGAAAACAAACCGACAATGAAGGCTGCCTGAGCATCCCGGAAATTTTTGCGCCGGTTTACCGGGCCTATGAGGTTTCGGTTTCCTTCACCGACATTCACGGCGGGCAGCAGCGGCTTGACTTGAAGGGGCTCATGGCCCGCACGATCCAGCACGAAAACGACCATCTGGACGGTATTCTTTTTGTGGACCGGCTCTCGCCATTGAAAAAAATATCGGTGTCGCTCAAGCTGAAGCAGCTCAAACGTGCGGCGGAAGAGTAACGCTTCGGACGCCGGGCAGTGGACAGGTTGAGTGGGTCATCCCGTCGTATTTTCCGTGGCAGAAGCGTCAGGGGCAGGCTGGGGCGAAATATCGGCTGGTGATGCATTATTGTGCCGTTCAATGAATTCGCCCGCCAGGGTGCGGTAGGCCTTTGCTCCGGTGGAATGAGAGTCGTAGACCATTATCGGTTGTCCGTAACTGGGCGCCTCGCTGAGGCGCACGCTGCGCGGTATGCAGGTCTTGTAGACCAGTTCGCCGAAATGTTTTTTCACCTCTTCGACGACTTCGGCGGAAAGGTTGGTGCGGCCGTCGAACATGGTCATCACAATGCCGTCAAGCGTGAGGGCGGAGTTGCCGGCAGCGGCCAGCCTTTTTATCAGGTCGGTGATCATGCTCAAGCCCTCCAGGGCCAGATATTCGCACTGGACCGGGATGATCACGCCCTCGGCCGCCATCAGGGCGTTGCTGGTTAAAATCCCCAGGGATGGCGGGCAATCAATAAAGATAAAGTCATAGCTCGTATTTGCCAGCAGTTCGGACAACACGTTTTTGAAGCAGTGGAGGTATTTTTCCGACCTTGCGATATCCACTTCTGCGCCCGCCAGATTGAGTTCGGAGGGGATCAAATCCAGGTTGGGGACGGGGGTGTTGCGGATTTCATCCTTCAGTTTTATTTCTCCAAGAAGGGCGGGGTAGGCGCTGTGTCCCTCCTGCCTGCCGACGCCCACGGCGCTTGTGGCGTTCGATTGCGGATCAAAGTCGATCAGAAGGATTTTTTTTCCGCACTCCGCAAGGCAGGCCGCCATGTTGACGGCCGTGGTGGTCTTGCCCACTCCGCCTTTCTGGTTGGCAAATGCGATGATTTTCATAAATTTTAGCGTGGAGCGGGTAGCGAATAGCGTTTAGTCTGATTAAAGATCGACGTTTACTACACGCTACACGCTAAACGCTCTGCGCTATTAACGCTTCAGTATCATTGCGGTCTTGCGCGCGTATTCAAAAAGTCCTCCGGCCTGGATGACCGGCAGCACGCCGCCCAGCGATTTCAGGGTAAATTTCCTGCCGGAGCCCAGGTTGGCGATGGTTTCGGTTTTAAGGTCGATTGCGGCCGTGTCTCCGGTCTTGAACGAATCGGTCAGCTTTTCCGTCGACTCGCAGGGATAGAGTTCGCCGGTCGCGATTGCGTTGCGGAAAAAGATGCGCGCAAATGACTGCGCAACCACGGCTTTTACCCCGGCCGCGCCCAGAGCCACGGGCGCGTGCTCGCGCGAGGAGCCGCAGCCGAAATTTTTTCCGGCGATGATGATCGCGTATTCGCTTTCGTCCGTTCCCGGCTCGACGAAGGGCTCGTATTCCGGCGGCAGGCCGCTCAGGGCGTACGATCCCAGCTTTTTATATTCCCCGGGAATGGTCGGCACCAGGTTCAGATATTTTGCCGGAATGATCTGGTCCGTGTCGATGTTGTCGCCCAGGACGAAGACCTTGCCGGTCAATACTTTTTCAATGTGTTTGTTTTTCATGGGAAACTTTCAACATTCAACTTCCAACATTTAGCGCTCAGCAACGTTCTTCCTGGCAGTTGTTGGAAGTTCAACGTTGGAAGTTGAACGTTTCCTTTATGTTACATAAATTCCCGCGGATCCGTGATTCTTCCGGTCACGGCCGAGGCCGCGGCGGTCAGGGGCGAGGCCAGATAGATTTCCGACCCCTTTGACCCCATTCTGCCGATAAAATTCCGGTTGGTGGTGCTGATGACCGCCTCGTTGCCACTGGTCCTGCCGAAGGTGTCGTCGGGTCCGCCCAGGCAGGCCGCGCAGGAGGGTTTTGCAATAGCAAGGCAGCCGGCCTCTTTGAAAATATTTTCCAGCGTTTTGCCGTTTATGGTTTCTTTCCTGATTTTTTCGGCGACTTCGGCTGTGGCCGGCACGAGAAAGGTGTCCACGCAGACGCGCCGGCCCTGCATGACTCGGGCTGCCGCCTCAAAATCGGAAAATTTTCCGCCGGTGCAGGAGCCGATATAGGCGCGATCTATTTTCACGTCTTTTAATTTGCCGGCCGGAGCGTATTTGTCCGGCGAATGCGGTTTTGCCACGCACGGCTCAAAGGACGCCAGATCATAGCTTTTTTCCGAAGAAACAGCGGCGCCATCGTCGCTATAGAGCGGTTCGAATGTCTTTTTGCTTCTGGACCGGACGTATTCGAAAGTCAGGTCGTCCGGCGCAAAAATTCCGTTCTTTGCTCCGGCCTCGATGGCCATGTTGCAGATTGTCATGCGATCCTCGATCGACAGGCGGGCGCCGCCGGCGCAAAACTCCATGGCGCAATAATTGGCGCCTTCGACGCCCAGGTCGCCGATTATGCGCAGAATGATGTCCTTGCCCATGATGTAATCCGGCTTTGCTCCCTTCAGCACAAAGCGTATGGTTGGGGGTATTTTGACCAGCAGTTTGCCGGTGCCCATTATAAAGGCCGCGTCCGTGTTGCCTATGCCCGTGGCAAAGGCGCCCAAGGCGCCGTGCGTGCAGGTATGGGAATCGGTGCCGAATATGACTTCTCCGGGCCGGACATGACCGGCTTCGGCCAGAGCCACGTGGCAGACGCCGCGATAGTTTGTAGTGCCGACGTCGTAATAATAGGGCAGATCCTGTTCCTTCGCAAACTGCCGCAAAATATCCACGTTGCGTTTGGCCTTTTCGTCAGCGGTAAAGATGTAATGATCCGGCAAAATGACGACCTTTTCGCGGTCCCAGACTTTCGCGTTTTTGCCGAACTCTCGCTGAAAGATGCCGATCGTTCCCGGGCCGCAGATGTCATGGGTCAGCAGAATATCCGCATTGACCCAGACGTTGTCGCCCGGTTTGACAACCGTTTTCCCGGCCGCTCTGGCCAGTATTTTTTCCGTAATTGTCATTTTCATGATTTATCGGTTTATTGGTGTTCTCTTTTCTCGCCAAAAATATAGAATTCTGCCGAAATGGGCAAACAAAAAACGTTGTTTTTCTCGGGCGGCGCTTGAGGCGCTGGCCGCAAAATTTCCATGTTTTTCTCTTGATCCGGATGAATTATTATGCAATATATATTCAAACAATAGCTAATATATAACATGATAATAAAAACGTTCAATCGCGGCGGAGCGAGAAGAGGATTGCCGCTTTACATGCAACTGGAGAAAACGATCAGGGCGGCGATCGTCTCCGGTAAAATAAAACCGGACGATCCGTTGCCGAGCGAAGAATCCTTGTGTCGGACTTACAAAGTCAGCTCCATAACCGTGGAAAGGGCGCTGCGGGACTTGGCCGCCGACGGATTGCTTATCCGCATAAAGGGCAAGGGAACCTTTGTCCGGCCGAAGCGCAACTCCTCGAAAGCAGCGCTTGCGCCACCGCTGAAAAAAAACAAAACCGTCGCCATGATCGTTCCCGACATCGAGGACGCTCTCATTCACGAAGTCTACAAGGGCATCGAATCGGTCGCAAGCCGGAACGGCTACCTTATAATTGTACAAAGTTCATGCCGCGACGTCGTCAAGGAAACGAAGAACATCGAGCTTCTCAGGGAAGGAATGGTTGACGGCGCGCTCATTTTTCCGAACTGGAGCCGTTTTAACGCAGCGCAGATCCTAAGCCTGAAAAACGACAAATTTCCGTTCGTGCTTATTGACCGGTTTTTCCGCGACATCGAGACGGACACAGTGACGGTCGATAATGTTCGGGGAGCGTATGAAGGGATAAAACATCTTCTCGATCTGGGACACCGCCGGATCGCGGGTATTATGGGAGTCGAATGCACCGCCGTCGAGGATCGCCTCGAAGGATACCTGAAGGCATTGCAGGAGGCCGGCATTCCCTACGATCCGGCGCTTGTCAAAAAAATCAAACCGGTTGAAGCCAACGGCAGTATTCATTTTGAACCCGATGAAAGAGGCGGCTATGCCGAAGCGGTCGCGCTTATCAAGCAAACCCCGCGTCCAACCGCCATTTTCGCGGCGAACGACAATCTGGCGCGCAATTGTCTCATCGTCCTAAAAGATCGTAAGATCCGCGTGCCTCAGGATATTGCGGTGCTGGGGTTCGACGACCGTAATTTTGCCGCACAGCTTGACCCGCCGCTGACAACGGTCCGACAGCCCATATTTGAAATGGGGGCAAAATCAATGGAAATTCTTCTGCGCCGGATCCGGGAAAAATCCGCCGGAAAGACGACGCCGTGCATTCACTTCCTGCTGAAAACCAAATTGATCATAAGAGAAAGCACCGCAGAATTGATAAAACGGAGGAAAGAATGAAATTAACCATGCAATTTGTTTTGGTCGGATGCGCATTGGCGTTTGGTTTTGTTTTTTCTGCGGAAAAGGCATCGGGAAAACCTGCCGGCGCGAATATTGCGCTTGGCAAGCCGTATGAAATGGCGCCGGCGCCGGATTACGAACGGTGCAAGGATGACGGCGATAATCGCCAGTTGACCGATGGCGAAATATATGATGGCAATGGTCAGCTTTGGGTCCAGAAGGGGGCTGCCGGGTGGAGAAATCAGCGCTGCAGAATAACGGTGGATCTCGGAGAGGTGAAATCCATCGGCGGAGTCGGATTCCATTCTGGTTTTGACGGCAGGGAAAATGTTCCCTGGCCGTCTTCCATAAGCGTGTTCACAAGCGAAAACGGCAGGGATTATCTGCTTGCGGCGGAATTGGTCGATCCGGCATGGGGTGATGGCGGGCTTCCTTCGTCATTCGCTCCGTATACCGGCAGGAAAAACATGCTGTATTGGTACCGCAGGGATGGATTGCAGGCGCGCGGAAGGTTTGTGACTTTTGTGGTCCAGGCGCCATACTATGTGTTTTGCGACGAGGTCGAAGTATTAGAGGGTGACGCGCGAGTCCTTCAGGAACCGTTCGCTGGCAAATTCATCAAAAATCTTGAGGTGTATCTTCCGCTTAGATCGTATTTTAACGGAGACATACGGGAGATAAGGAAAAATGCGTCTAATCTGGACAAAAAGGAAAATGAGACAATCGAGGCAAAAATTAACGCGGTGGAAGATGGGCTCGCGGATATTGAGACGGATTTGTTTCGGACGCTCGGATACCGCGCCACAGCGCCGTTGAACGATCTGCATCGCGGGTTGCTCCGGATAAACGCGGAAGCGTTGCGGCTTAGCGGAGCATCGCCGCTGGCGGTCTGGCACAAGCATCGCTGGGATCCGTTGGAAGCGACGGAAATTCCGGAAAGCGTTCTTTCGTCAACATTGGGAGAAAAAATGTTGTCATATCTGGGACTGGGCGGGAGAATGCCGGTGCTGAGGATCGAGTCGATGAACGGCGAATACCGGGCGGAGACACTGAACCTGACGAACGTAAGGCCGGAAGATCAGGAAGTAACCATCTCTTTCGAAAACCTTCCCGGCGGCAAAACGCCTTCCTATATCAGGGTGCATCAGGTGGAATACGCGGCCACGAGAGAGGGGAAGATGATCGCCGATGCGCTGCCCGATGCTGAAAAAGACGGGAATGGGTATAAGATCAAAATTCCGTCAGGTATGACCAGGCAGATCTGGGTGGGAATTCATCCCGAGGGGCTGACGCCGGGCAGTTATGACGGACGGATCGTGATTGATCCGAAGGGACATTTCGGTAAACGCAAGGTGGAATTCAACCTTGCGGTTGCGCCGTTCAATTTTCCCGACCGGCCGAGGTTGTCCTTCTATTTGTGGGATTATACCGACAAACCGTATGGATTTGCCGGCATGACGGATGCCAATGTAAAACTTGCGATTGAAGACATGAAGGCGCATTTTGTAGATACGCCTTATGGTCATGCCGGAAGCGCGTGTTTTCCCGACAAGGACGCTTTTGACGCGGAAGGCAAACTGGTCGGCAAATTGAAAACAGAAGGCTTTGACGATTGGGTTTCGCGCTGGAAGGAGGTGCGGTATTACGGATTATATCTCGGCAATCACCTGCCCGATTTTGTGGCGGATGAAACACCGGGAAGCGAACGGTTCAACCGCAAAATAGCCCAATGGTCCGCGGCCTTTGCCGAATATGCGGAAAAGAAGGGCATTCCGCCGGAACGCATCATGCTTCACTTGTTTGACGAATGCTCGAAACCGGAGCAATATCGTTTGAATACCATGTGGATAAAAGCGATCAAACAGGGATGCTCCCGGTTCAGGTTGTTTGTGAACCCTGCGTCCAAGTGCGACAAACCGGTCCCGGAACTTGCGGAAATGCTTGAACAATATAATGTCATGGCAACGCTTTTTCCACATTACGGAATTCCGGAAATGTTAAAAACGGAAAGCATGAAACCGGGCAAAGAACTGCATCTTAACAACAGTCCGGGCGGAGGAGATTCGACCCGTCTCCTGGATCCATACTATTACCATCTGCTCTTGGCATGGCATTGCTGGAAGAACGGAGCGCTCGGCATGTCGACCTGGACTTACTGGAATTATCCGCTCTCGGCCTGGAATGAGGTCAAACAGGAAACACAATCTTACGGACTCGTTTATACGACGGATAATTCCATAACCGGCGGCAAACATTTTGAGGCGATCCGCGAGAGCATCGAGGATTATGAATATCTTGCCATGTTGAAGGACAAAATGGAAGAGGCGAAAAAAAACGGCAAAAATCCGGCGGCGGTCGAGAAGGCGGAAACGTTTTTTCGCGATGTTCCGAAACAGGTCGCGGGTCAGTATGACCGCGCAAAAAGATTCTGGAACGCCGACAAGGACCGGAGCGCGGCGGATACGGCCAGAAATCAAATCCTGCAATTAATGAAGGAACTGGAGATGTTTGAATGAAACAGGCAAGCTGGTTGTGGGGCAGCGCGCATACGCACTCGGAATGGAGCGACGGTCTGGAATCCATGTCCGAGCTTTCGGTCTTTTTCAAGCGATTGGGAATGGATTTTCGGTTTCAGACGGATCATTGCACCGTCAAAATGCCGGAAGGAACATATCTGCGCAAGCCCGAGGTCTGTTCAAAGGACCATCTTCTGGTGCCCGAGAATTTCGCGAAATACCTGGCGGAATGTGTTTCGGCGTCGGATGCGGAACACAAGGTCATTCCGGGAATAGAGTTGGATCTGGATTATGGAAGTTTCGAGTTGAACGCGAGAAACCATTATAATCACATTCTGGTTTACGGGTTTAATTCCGCTGATCAAATTCCTCCGGAGGGGTGGTTCAGGGGTAAGAATTTTTTCAGCGCGATGCGCGGCCTGAAGGAACTGGGACTGACAACCCACCTTGCGCACATGAACACTATGGACTTTCCGCCATGGCAGGATTTGGGACAAGTTCCTTTTGACGGCTTTCAGGTTGATAATCATTTTCCGGACCTCGATCCGCCTCTGGAATGCGGTGCTTTGAAATGCGGATTCTGGGACCGCTGGCTGTGCGGAGGACGCCGCGTTTCGATAGCCACGGGCTGCGACTGCCATCAGGCGGATAACGCCGGTTTCGGCATGCGGAACGCGCTTGCAGTCCCGGCACTTTCGGAAGAGGCGATTTTCAAAAGTTTCAGGGAAGGCAAATCCTATCTTTCGGGGACATGGCATCCGGACTTATACCGGGAGTGTCATCTGCGGGAAAGAGGAACATACTGGTGGAGACTGGCTCGGGAACTTAACCGCGAAAAAGGCCGGCAACAACTGGAGGAACTCCGCCTGCGCATGTTTGAGAACGACTACGGCCGGGTAAGAACGGAAGACTATCCGGTTCTTTCTTTCGAATCGGAAGGCAAAACCATGGGGGACACGATCAAGGTCCATCCAGGTTCCCTGGCAAAACTGGAAATCGGCGTTGGAATGCATGTTCCGGTTGAATTTGTCGATGTGATTCAGGACGGTCTTCTGATGCGGCGCCTGCAGTCGAAGACCGGCAAACTCCACGAGATCGTGGAGCTAAAGATCGCCGGAAACCGGTCATATGTGCGGCTCCAGTGTAAGGGGAGCGACGCGGCCGGGAACATGGAATATCTGATTTCAAATCCGATCTATTTTAAAACAATGTCGGCGGACTAATCGATGAAAATTTTCATATGCACGACGGTCGCCTTGCTTCTGTTGCCGGCAATTCCGCATGCGGCGGCCGGGAGCGAAGAAAAACTGCTCGCCTGGTGGTCCATGGATGCGATAAGCAATGGAATCGTCGCGGACAAAAGCGGGAACGGGAATGACGCCGTCGTTGTGGGAAAAGTCGGGTTGAATCCCGGTAAGGAAGGACAGGCCGCATATTTTGACGGAAAAAGCGGAAATTATCTGCTGATTCGTCCATCCAGGGCGCTGGATGATTTGGTTGAATTTTCCATAGAAGCCTGGGTGTGTTATGAAAATTTATTCGCCCTGGCCGGCGGCGCCGATAATTACCCAACGCTCATAAACCGCGGCAGTTACACCAATTATCCCGCCCTCTGGCTGTTTCCCGGATTCCATTCGAAAAATCGCTCCAGTTACGGCCGCTGGTGCAATTGGATCGGTACGCGGCCAGGCGGGGCCGGGGTTCAGGGAATATACTCCGCACCGCTGATATGGGAAAAGCAAAAGTGGTACAAGGTGCGGACCGTTGTGAGCGTCAAGGAAGGCATAATGCGCTTTTTCCGCGACGATGCAAAGGTTGGGGAAGAAAAGATTCCTTTTGATTACAGTTTTGGCAGGGGAAATATCTTTATCGGGGCGTATCAGGGCGGCGGGTATGAAATGCAGGGGTGGATCGATGAAGTCAAAATCCACGCCACAATTCTCCCTGCGGAAGCTTATCCGGCCATATTGACGATCATGACGGACCGGACGAATTCAATGTATAAATCCGGCGAACAGGCCGGCTTCTCCGTTTCCATAAAAAGGCGCGATGTTGTGATCACGAACGGCATCCTGGACTACACGCTCACGCTTGACGGAGCAAGGAAAATATCGGAGGGAAAAGCCGGGATCAAAGACCGGTCAGCAAAAATTTCCGGCACACTGGCCGAGCCGGGCATATTGCGTTGCGCGGTAAAATACCAGGACGGCAAAAATGCCAGGACGGCTCTCGCCGCGGCGGTTTTCGATCCTGAAAAAATCAAACCTTCGAGCGAAGAACCGGAAGATTTCGCGAGATTCTGGGAAGGCAGGAAAGCCGAACTGGCAAAGACACCGATTGACGCAGTGCTGGTCAAATCGGAAAAATATTCAACGCCGAAAGTTTCAGTTTATAAAGTCCGGCTGGCAAACGTCGGGGGAACGCACGTCTACGGATGGCTGGGAGTGCCGGCCGGCCCCGGTCCGTTCCCGGTCATTCTGACGCTGCCGTGGGCAGGCGTCTACCCGATAGAAGGCAATCCGGACGGATACTGGATCCGGCACGCAAAAGATGGATATCTTGCCATGGGCATTATCATCCATGACTGCGAACCCGATTTGCCTGAGGATGTCTATGACGAATTGCCTCAAGTTTCAGGATATCCCTCCGGCGGAATGGAAAGCCGTGACACCTGCTACTTCCTTCGCGCGTTCCTGGGGTGCGTCCGGGCCGTGGATTATCTTGCCGCGCGTCCGGATTGGGACAAAAAAAACATAATATTGCGCGGATCAAGCCAGGGGGGAGGTCTTTCAATCGTGACTGCCGGGCTTGACCGGCGCGTGACCGCCGTGGCCGCCGCAGTCCCCGCCTTATGCGAACACGGCGGAGACTTTTACGGAAGACCGCGCGGCTGGCCGGGGCTCGTGCCCTCCGGAAACGAAAAAGCGCGAAATGTTTCCGCGTATTTTGATGCGGTTAATTTTGCGCGTCATATCCGCTGTCCGGTGTTCGTATCGGTTGGATTGATCGATACGACTTGTCCGCCCATGACGGTCTATTCGGCATTTAACGTTATGCAGGGGCGGAAACGGATGCTTCCGCAGCCTTTGACAGGACATGTCCAAACCAAAGAGCACAACGAGATTTCCGAGCGGTGGATTGCGGAACAGGTTCTCGGGAATTCAAAAGTTAACGCCAATTAATCTGGATTATTCACGTAACATGTGAATAATAATGCGCCGATTTATTCAAGAAGGATTCATACCAAGGAGAAACATGTACAAGCAAATAGCCTCGCTTATTGAGAGTGAAGTCGACCTGGAAAATATAAAATCTCTGAGCGCGCACATCAACTGCCTGGAGCGGCGCTGCTGTTACCGCGATTTTAAAAAATCAGTCGGTTTTTGTCTGCAAAAAATGAGGGAATACGGGTTTGAAGCTCCCAGGCAAATAACCATCCCGGCCGACGGCAAGTCCACCTTCATGGACTGCACCATTCCTCAGGCCTGGGATGTTGATGACGCAAGTCTCACGATCGTTAAGCCGGATTTGAGGGCGGAGGCAAAACAATTGGCTTCTCTGCGCGATGACACTCTGTGCGTGGCCAATCGCTGCGCGGCAACTCCGGCCGGCGGCGTTCAGGCCGAGGTTATTACCGTTGAACAGATGCGGAAAGAGAGGGAAATCCCCGGCAAGGTGGTTTTTGTCCGCACGCAGTTTCCGGCGGAAATCCGGCGCGAGGTGCAGGATAAAAAAGGCGTGGGAATCATTTCCGCCTATTCGGCCGGTCCGTTGGACATCCCCGATCATTCCTACTGGATCAATGGCTGGGGATTTCCAGGCTGGTATCTGACAAAGGAAGATAAGCCTCTGGTCTGCTTTTCCATTACGCCGCGCAAAGGCGCTTTTTTGGAAGAGCTTCTCGGAAAAGGAAACGTGCGCGTTAATCTGAACGTCAAAAGCCGGACCTACGACGGCTCCATATATTCCGTCACCGGTCTTGTTCCCGGCAGGGAGGCCATGGAGATTCTGCTGTACACCCATGCCTACGAGCCGTTCATGCCGGACGATGCCATAGGCATGGCCGCATTGCTCGAAATGGGGAGGATATTCATGACGCTTGTGCAACAGAAAAAACTGCCACCTTTCCGCTTGAAAGTGCGGTGTTGCATTTCCCAGGAACTGTACGGATTTTCGCATTATTTCAGTTCGCCGCAAAACCGCAAAAATGTTTTGTGCGCAATCAACATGGACAGCATTTGTCACGATTACCAGCGGATCGGCCTGCCCATCAGGATTCGCACGAGCCCGGCCAGCATGCCGTTCTTTGGCGACTACCTTTTCAAGGAAATAGGCGATTATTTCCTGGAAGGTTATCCAAAATGCATGGAGCAAGGTAACCTGGATAACGACACATTCATTTCCGATCAGACCATCGGTATACCCAGCCAGTGGATCTGGACCCATCCCGGCAAATATCACCATTCTTCCTTTGACAGTTTTGACCGGATGACCGATTGGGCATTGGGCAAAAAAGTTATTTCTGCGGTCGGCACGTATGTCGCCTTGCTGGCCTCCGCTGATCGTTCCGCGATACGTGATTTGCAACGTAATGCAGTGATCGAGGCGCAGCGGGAAATACTGGCGGAAACGAAACGTCTGGCGGATGACTTGCGCGAACGGAAAATTCCCTTTGAAACCGCCCGCGATAAAATGTCCTTCGCCGCCCAGTGGCAGCGGAACAGGATTTTTTCTTTCAAAAGATTTACCGCCGAAGGCAATCTTTCCGCTCTGGACGCCGAGCTCGCGTCCACGGCCGCCCGGGAACAAAAACGGCTTGATGACTTGAAGAAGGAGACAATCCCAATGCCGCCCTTGACGCGCCGCGAACGTCTGGCGCAGAACATGGTGGTGCGCCGTAATGGAATCGGAATGCCTTTCTGCTTGGCAAAGGCGCCTTACAGGGAGCGCATCGCCAGACCGGCGCATTTTGAGCAGATATTCAACTGGGTGGACGGCAAGCGCGATTTTCTTGAGGTCTTGAACACTTTTAATCTGGAAACCGGGCGCAAACCTGCTGAAAAAGAAATTTCCTCCTGGATCCGTTACCTTGAATTGCTGGACCGCCATGGGTATGTGTCCATCAAATATAAAAAGGTTCTGACCAGGGAAGACATTCAAAAAAGCCTGCGGAAATTGGGCATACGAAAAGGCGACCGGGTTGTCGTGCACAGTTCCTTCTCGAGTCTTGGACCTGTCAAGGGCGGACCGGACGCGGTTTGCCGGGCCTTGATGGAGCTTGTGACGCAGCACGGCGTGCTCATGATGCCGTCCTTCAACCATTACGGCGTCATAGAGTCCGGCGCTCCAGGATATTATGATCCCAAAACGACCCCGACTTCAAACGGCATTGTGCCCGACACGTTCTGGAAAATGAAGGGCGTTTGGCGTTCCCTGGATCCCTCGCACGCATTTGCGGTTTGGGGAAAGAACGCGTTTGATTATGTCAAGAATCATCACAAGGTGCCGACCATGGGGCCGGGCTCGCCGTTGCAACTCCTTGAAAAAACGGACGGCAAGGTCATTCTGATGGATTGCCCGACGGCCAACACTTTTCATCATGTGGTGGAAATGACGAACAACGTCCGCTGCCTCGGTCAGCGGACCGAGGAATATCCTGTCAAACTTCCTTCCGGCAAAATGGTGAAATGCCGGACTTGGGGCTGGCGTGAAAAGGGGTGCCCGTTTATTGACGGAAAGCAGACTTACATCTCACGCATGCGGGAACTCGGGCTTTTGCGCGAAGGGCATGTCGGCCTGGCGCCGGTAATTGTTTTCAAGATGAGCGATTGTAGAAGGGTGGTGGAGGATCTTTTAAAAGGCCGCATTACCGGCATTGCCGGGTGCTGGACCTGCAAAATCAGGCCGCGCAAGGCGCCGGCCACTCGCGAGAGCGACTGGGACCGTTCGAAGAACAAGGTACGTGCGGATACCACTGCGTTCGTTGGGGGATTTTAACCGTTTAAAACGGATTTCAAGGCGGCAACGGCATGGCGGGCTTGGGTAAAGGCCTGGACGGCGTCATCTTCGCAGTATTGATCCGTGGGAATAAAATCCACGTCTCCATAAAAGGAAAATTCGCGTTCTTTGCGCAGCGCGCGGGATGCTTCCGCCAATTCCCTGATCAGGGGCTCGGACAAAGGTTTCAGTTTGCCGGCGTATTCGACAAGCAATCCGCCGACGTCGTGCCATTTGGGCGGGTCAATGCCTATGGAACGCAAGACGCCTTTCAAGGCCAATTCCACGATTTCCTGCGACTCGCGGACAACGTCGGACCAAGCCTGCCTGGCCATGAGCACTTCCAACATGGCCAGACGGTCCTCGCATTTCTTCAAATACCCCAATGCAAGTTGGATTGTTGTCATCTGTCCCTCCTTTTACAAGACAATCACTTCAGACGGCTTGCTGTCAGGTTTGTATTCCCAGTAATATCCTCCGGCGGCCCAATGCCGTCTCGCTCCAAGCGTTTTTAAACGAGATTTCAATCCGGCCAGATAACCGGCGAAAAACAGGTCCCGGTCGAAAAGAAAATGGATCCAATCGGTCATATCCAGGAAAAGCGGGCTGCCTGCGGCCACTTCCGCCGGAGTTTTAATGACCGGCGAGAGCTCCGGCGCCGGCACGTCCGGCATTTCATTCCAGATGGTCTTGCGATCAACCATTGTGGCTTCCTCGACGGATTTGAATTGAGCCATGCGTTTCATGCGTCCATCCGGAAGTTTGTCGGCAACCAGCAACAGGTCAATATCCGAACAGGGGGAGGCGGTTTCCCGCGCCCATGACCCGAAAATGGCGATGGTTATCAGGTTGTCCTGATAAATCCGGCGGCCTGCCGTCAGTAATGTTTCGTTGAATTGTGCAAGTTTTGCCATCATTCAAACTCCATGCTTTCTCGGGATATGTTATCCAAATTGACTGTAACTACAAGCGTTATTTGAGCCGCCCTGGCAATTCTTATTTTGGCGTCGTTTGCCAGGTCATGCAGGCCGCGGCTTGCTCACCACCGTCTTTTATCGAAGAACGGCCTGACACCAGGTCAGGCCCTGCACAGAAACGCTTTGATTTTTCTCGCCAGCATGGGGCCGATTCCGGCCACCGCCGCTATTTTTTCTTCCGGGGCGCGGGCCAGGGCTTTTACCGAACCGAAATGTTGCAGCAGCCTTAATTTGCGCTGCGGCCCCAAGCCGGAAATTTCATCCAGAACCGATTCGCGGATCAATTTTGCGCGCAGGCGGTTGTGGTAGGAATGTGCAAACCTGTGGGCCTCGTCGCGAATGCGCTGCAAAAGCTGCAGGGCAGGGGATTCCCTGCTCAAAACGAGCCGCCTGCTTCGTCCGCCGTTTCCCATGTAAATTTCCTCGAATTTTTTTGCCAGCCCGGCGAGCGCCACCTCTTCGATTCCGAGTGTGCGCAAGGCCCTTTCGGCTGTGTGTAATTGCGAGATGCCGCCGTCAACCAGAAAGAGGTCCGGCATTCTTTTGTTCTCTTCCTTTAATCGTCTGAAATGGCGGAAAATTACCTCCTCCATCATTGCGGCGTCATCAACCGTTTTTATGGTTGTGACGCGGAACATGCGGTAGAGCGCCGGACGGCAAATGCCGTTTACGGCCGCCACCACGCTGCCGACCGCGTGTTTGCCGGAAATATTGGAGATGTCAACCGCCTGGATCAGAGTGGGGAAGTGTTTCAATCCGAGCGCCCGTTGCAGCGCTTCGGCGTCAGACGCGGCCTTGTCGGGAGAAACGGCTTTTTCGCCGACGATGTGCGCTTTTGTTCTGAGCGCGTTTGTCAACAATTGGAGCGAGTCGCGGATGGCGGCCGCTTTTTCGAATTTTAATTCGGCGGAGGCCTTTTCCATGGCTTCCCGCAATTCCATCAGCGCCCGGGGACGCTCACCCCGCAAAAATGCCGCGGCCTCGTCGACATTGGCGCGGTATTGTTCATTGGAAATTTTGCCCGTGCAGGGCGCGGAACAATAAAGGATCGTGTCGGCATGGCAGTGGATGTGCGCCTTCCGGTCCGGGATCATTACCGAACATTTGCGCAGTCCGTACTTCCGTTCGATGAAATCGAGCGCCTCGCGGGCCGCGGAGGAAGAGATATAAGGACCGAAATAGATCACGCGCTGCGCGTGATAGAGCGCGCCGTCGGCGCGTTTTATGCGGCAGAGCTTGAAGCGCGGCACGGGTTGCCGCAGGTCGACGCTCAGAAGCGGGAAGCGCTTGTCGTCCCTCAGGAGCACGTTAAAACGCGGTTGAAAGTCCTTGATCAGTTTGTCCTCGGTCAGAATGGCGTCCGCCTCGCTTCTGGCGGTGATGACGTCGATGTCATGGACGCAGTGCACAAGGCTGCGCAGTTTTGCGGAGGAGCGGCGCAGCGTTGCGGAGCGGAAATACGACTGCACGCGCTTTCTCAGGGAAGAGGCCTTGCCGACATAAATGATGTTGCCGGCGGCGTCGCGCATCAGGTAGCAGCCGGGTTTATCCGGCAGGGCGCGCAGTTTGGATTTGAGAAGAGAGGGGAACATCATAATTATCTTAAGCAACAATTCGAATGAAGGAAACATCCAACCTTCAGCGTTGAATGTTTCCTTGCGCGTTATTTGAAAGATTATTCCGCTGCGGTCTTATGCCGTAGCGCGTCCCACAATTCCCTGGCCTCCTCGCAGCGTAAAAGAAAGGCCGCGGCAGTATACGCCAAAATCGCCGCGCCAATCGCCGCAATCAGCGCCAATAACCGTGTTAACTGGATATGCAAGCCATATGAGCCGAATAATTCCAGGCATAATTTGTCTGTTGCCAGCGCCACCAGGCTCATCACAATTCCTGCGGCAAGCATTTTTATCGCGGAACGGGAAATATGCCGCCATCCTGGAGAGCCGTAACGTCGGTGAATAAGCGTTACCAGCACGATTGCCTGGACCAGAGAGACGATCACCGTTGCCAGGGCTATGCCGACATGCTTGAGCGGCCACATGAAAATCAACTTGAGCACAATTCCGAGACAGGTGCAGGCAATCCCTGCGCGCATCGGGGTTTTTAGGTCCTGGTGGGCATAAAACATGGGGATAATAATTTTCAGTAGACTGAACACAATGAGTCCCGGGGCATAAACACTGAGGGCCAGGGCGGTCATATCGGTGCTGAGCGACGTGAATTCACCGCGTTCGTAAATCACCTGGATGATCGGTTTGGCAAGCACCAACAGCCCCAGGGCTGCCGGCAGGGACAAAAATGCAAGCTGGCGAAAAGCATGATTGAATGTTTGCCGCAGAAGATCAATCCTGGCTTGGGCGACCTGCAGCGAAAAAGCCGGCAAAAGCACCGTCCCCAGCGCTGTCCCCAGAAAACCAAGCGGAAAATAGATAAGGCGGTCAGCATAATAAAGATATGAGGCCCGGCCCGGCCCGATGATGGTCGCAAGCAGAGTATCAACCAGAACGTTTATCTGCGTGGCCCCCATGCCGATGGCCGCCGCGCCCATCAGCCGCCAGACGCGGCGCACACGTTCATCCCGCCAGTTGAAACTCAATTTAGGCCGGAAACCGCTGCGCCAGAGCATCGGCATCTGCATCAACCATTGGATCACGCCGGCAATGATTACGCTCCACGACACCAGCAGGATGCGGCCAGGGCCGGCAGAATCAAGAAATGGGCAAAAGCCTAAAGCCGCCAACATGACGATGTTTAACACCGCGTAAGTCGCGGCCGGCATGAAAAAATGATGCAGCGAATTCAGCATGGCGGCAAACAAGGCGGCCAGACAGATAAAAAACATGTAAGGCAGCATGATCCTTGTCAAATACAGGATCAGAATTACGCGTTCTGAAGCCGGCCACCAGGCCTTGAGAACTGAAAGGATCAGGATGCCGGCGATGACTATCGCCGCCAGAATGACGCCCAGGAAGGACAGCATGTTGTTGGCAAAGTCCCAGACTTTTTTCCGTTCCTGCTTGGCTAACTCATCTGTGAAAACAGGCACAAAAGCCGAGGTAAGCGCTCCTTCGCCGAACAGACTGCGGAAGGTGTTTGGAATTCTGAATGCCCAGACAAAGGCATCCATGGTCATTGAACTGCCGAAAAAGGCGGCCATGGCCATTTCCCGGACCATGCCAAGGACGCGGCTGACCAAGATAAAAAAACTGACGGTTCCGGCGGAGCGGATTAAATTGTGTTTTTCCATGGGTTTCCGGTCGCGCGCGACTGTTAAGCGATTTAAAATGGAGGGCGAGGCTATGGCGAGCCGCCTATGCGCAACGGCTCGACGCAGTCTCGCCCTCCCTGAAATCGAGGACAATATTATTTTTCTTTGGCCCTATTTTCCTCTGTTTTTTTTAAACTTAATTCCCATAACTTGGCGTATTTGTAGAAGACGCCGATCGCGCTCATTATAGCTATGATCAAGCCGCGATGCCCGTCCAGAAAACCGCGTTTGAAAATATATCCTTTGATAAACCGAAAAAACGGACGGAACAACAGATCGATCACGGAAAAACGCCGTCCTTCGTTCAATAATGTCGTGGAGGCGATGGTGGAAAAACGGTTCAGGGTCGTAATCTGGTCGGAAAGATCGTCATAGGTGTAATGGTGCAGGCATCCGGAAAGGCGTTTGATGGGTCCGCTGACGATCACATGGTCATGCGGTTCCTGGCCGGTGCAGATTCCCATGTCTTTTCTGAATAAACGCATTTTGATGTCCGGCCACCACTCCCCGTGCGTGATCCAGGTGCCAAGGAAAAAGACTTTTCTGGGAAATTCATACCCCACGAATTTTTCGCAGTTGCCGCTCTCAAACTCGCCCAGAATCTGGTCTTTCAACTCCGGCGAGACTTCCTCGTCGGCGTCAATGAACAGGATCCAGGGATGGGTGGCCATTTTTTTGATAAGCTCCTTCTGGCCGACATACCCCAGCCATTCGTGCTGGTATACGCGATTCGTGTATTCCTTGCTTATTTCGAAAGTCCTGTCTTTGCTGAAGCTATCGACCACGACGATTTCATCCACCCACTTCAGGCTTTTGAGGCAGCGCCGGATGTTGTTTTCCTCGTTTCCGACCGTCAGGCAGGCTGAAATTTTTTCGCGCATGATAATATGAATGAAAATAAAGTTTTTATGAATTAATCAGGTTGGAGGTCAGGCCTTTGAAACTCAGACTATTCTTAGCTTTTTTTTATCATTAATCAACTGAAATACATGTTTTTTGGCTTTTGCGCAGGCGTTTTTCAGGCTCATTCCGCGCGCCAGGCAAGCCGCAAGCGCGGCGGAATAGGCGCAGCCGGTTCCGTGGGTCTTTTTTGTTTTCAGCCGGCGCGCTTTGAATGAATAAATATGGCGGTTATGGCAGAGCACATCTATTGTTTCCCCGCCCGGCAGGTGGCCGCCCTTGATTACGCAAGCCGTGTTGAATTTTTTACTTAAATTGACGGCAGCCCTGCGCTGGCCTGCTTGATCTTTTATGCGGCAGCGTAAAAGCATTTCCGCTTCCGGCACGTTCGGCGTAATAACCGTTGCCAATGGCAACAACTTTGAAAGCAATGTTTGGAAGGCGTTTTTTGTCAGAAGCAGTTTTCCCGAAGTGGCCCTGAAAAGGGGGTCCACGACCACGATCGGGATTTTCCTGCGTTTGATTTCGTTGGCGACCGTGGAAACGATTTTTTTGTCGTGGAGCATGCCGGTCTTGACCGCGGTCACGTTAAAATAATCGCATACCGCCTCGATTTGCCGACGGACCATGGCGGCGCTGACAGGCTGAATCGCCGCGATCCGGAGGGGATTCTGGGCGGTTATGGCGGTGACGGCCGAAACGCCGAAAACGCCGAAGACCGCGAATGTTTTCAAGTCGGCCTGAATGCCGGCCCCGCCGCCGCTGTCAGAGCCTGCAATGGTCAATACAACGGGAATTTTACGTTTTTGCCCCATGACACAAAAAAGAAGGATAACCGATATCCTGGGGATTGACCAGCAGATTGATGGTGGGCGATACTGGACTCGAACCAGTGACCCCTACCATGTCAAGGTAGTGCTCTAGCCAACTGAGCTAATCGCCCGAAGGAAAAAACAACAGCATCATACAATCTTTTTTCACCCTGTCAATGGCATTAGCGATTTAGCTGGGTAACCTGTAGACTGTTATACGGGGGTGAATGAGATTGAAGTTGAAGAGTTGGAAATGGCCGAAGATCATGTTCATTTGTCGGTATCGTTTCCGCCGCGGTATTCGCTAGTCCTTTATCTCCTTATGAAGGAAGGTAACGCAGGTTTTGTTTTCGCGCAAGGCGGGAGCTGTCGTCACGGCGCACAGGGCCGCTGAACTCTTGAAAACAAAAAAGCGCGTCCCGGCTGCGGTCGGATTTTCAAGCGGGAAAATCATTTGCCAGCCGCAACGCGACAATTCCTCGGCGATATTACCCGCGGTTTCGTCCGGCAAGGCGTTGAAAAGCATGGTTTCCAGGGTTGTCCCGCTTTCCTCGTTTTTAAACAATGAGGTTAATTTTGCCCGGGGAAACGAACGCGGGCTGAAAATGGAGCTTTGCTTGGGAATTTCGGCTGATTTTGCAAATTCAGCCTGTGTCTGCTCGATCGCAAAGATCACGCTTTTGCCCGTTTCAGGCATGGCCAGGATCTGCAACCTCAAAAGCTGATCGCAGGTCTTGCATGTTACCCAGCCCATGTTCTGGTTTTGCATTACGGCATTATTTTCATCCTGTGGAAAAGCAAGGTTGAGCTTTGCCATTACCTCTTCCAGGGGCTCGTCGCAACCGTAGACGGAAAGCATGCCTCGGGAGGAGTTTATGATTACGGGACACTCATAGATTTTCTGCCAGGCGGCGGTTGTGTCAAGCGCCGCCTGGCCGTGCGCCAGAAACCGGTTAAGAAAAACCTTGCCGGATGAAGAAACAAGTGGCAGGGCAAGCAGTAAGAGTAGCGCGACAGTACGGAAAATGCCATTCTCTGTAATACTGAAGTTAAGCTTGTCATTCCGAGCATAGCGAGGAATCTCGGCAGTACTATTATTATCGCTGAGATCCTTCGCTTTGCTCAGGATGACAGGGCGAGTACCGCCTCTGCGCTCTGATTTATTCCCGTTCCACATCAATATATTCCTTCTGTCCATGTGAGCCACGCTTTTTCTTGCATGGTCAGGGTTGGTTCTTTGGTTAGCAGGCTGCTGACTGCCGGAATGTCCGACAAATCTACGGACACGCTTTCCCGGCCCTTGACCAGGTAAAACTGATCGAGCGGTTCGGCCGCCGAACCCAAGTTATAAAGCGCATTATCCGGTATTATGCTCAAGCCTCCGGCATCGTAAACAATTCCGCGGACCAGGGGGACGGCGTTAAGATCAGGTATGGCCTGGTCGTCCGGCGTGTAGCGTTTTTCGTCAGGCCCGGCCTGCCAGTCCGAAATAAATTGGGGATCCGGCACGCCGGTGTAATCTTTGGCCATGGCAAGCGCGCCGGCGTTTCCGCGCGCCGCAACCAGGGCTGAAAGGCGCGCCCATTCAATGCGGTTCAGCAGAAGCATGCCGGCCGCCAGCGCCATGATCGCCACAACGGCAATGGTTAACTCCACCATGGCCTGGCCGGCGGTGGAGGAAATTTTCGATTTTCGATTTTCGATTTTTGATTTGGAAATCCAAAATCCAAAATCTAAAATCCAAAATTGACATGGGTTTGGCATCAGTGTCCTCTCCTCGTGCCGCTTTCCGGTTCGCCGGTGCAGGAGTTGTTCGTGTCGCTCAGCCATTCGACGCCCTGCTGGCGGAAAGCGGCGTTTTCCCAGGCGTCAAGCTGACGGCAGTACCAGCAGGAGGTATCCAGCGCGTTCAGGCCGTCGTTTAGGTAATTTGGCAGATGAATTTCAATATGGTCGCGCCAGGCCAGGTCGTAGGCGCCGTTGCCGGACGATGAGGCCGCGTCAACGGGAATCAGGCAGACATTGGAAAAAACCGGAAGAACGATCGAGTAATAATTCGGCTTTAGGACGCCGTCGGATCCGGCCAGGCAGCCGAACGGCTTGGCGGCGGCCGTGCAGGAGATGCGCCTGCCGCGCGCGGCGTCCGATTGATCTTTTGCGCCGGGAGTTAAACGTTCCGCATCGGCCTCAACGCGGGTGACGGCGTCGGCGCCGGTATAATCGTATTGCGGCTTAAGAATTTTTTCCGGATAAACGGGAAAGGAAGCGTCTTTCATGATTGCCCAATTGGTCCATTTTGACGTCTGATAAACATACCATGAGCCGGTCAAACCCGCGGCGGCAATGCTTATGGCGGGCAGGCCGGGATTCCGCTCGGCACGTGACTGGTTCATTGCCGCAATGGTTGCGGCGCCGCCCGGAATAAGCTCAAATGTTGTTAAGCCGAGGGAAAATACTTCGCTGTTTTGCGGATGTGTTTCTGGAATTTGCGGCGGCAGGGGCGGCCAGGACCGGTAATCCGCATATGTCTGCAGGAGTTCCGGGGCATGCCAATAAAACCAGCACCATTCGCGTCCGGCCACGGCATCATAAAACGCGTTGGTCAGCAGAATGTGCCCCGGCGTGTAGTCGGTATAGAATACGGCATTGTCCGGCGCGGCCGCTATTCCAGCCTCGGCGATTTCCTGAAGGTTTGAGCCGTATTCCTGCCAGCAATTTTCATAAGGCTCGGTGAAAATCAGGCCGTAATCGTCCTGCACCGCTTTTGCGTGAGCCGCGAGCCGGCCGGTAAAGGAGGCATTGGTGTAAATTCCGTTGTTTTTCGCGGCCTGCTGGGCTGCCAGCAGTCCGATCAACGGACCGGCATAACACAGGCGCGCCTGAGTCTCGGTTATCTGCCGGATTTGCTCGGTATCCGGCACGGGAGCGCTCAGCGCCACGGCTTTCATGATGTTCAAATCGCCTATCAGGTTCAGGGTTATGCCTTGCCAGCGGGCGGCTGCCAGGGCCGAGGCGTCGGCGGCGTTTTGAGAGCGCAGTTTCAGATGGATGACGTTGTGCAGGTCGAAATTCCAGATGACGACGAGTGAAAGCAGCAGCAGAGCCATCAGGACGAAAATCATGACCTGACCGGACATAGGAGCGTTGCTTTGAGTTTTTGTGTCTTTGTGCCTCTGTGCCTCTGTCACTTTGTGCCTTTCTTATCATTCCAGATACAGCGCGGCATGATTATCCAGGCGCAGACGGGCTTCAATCGGAAATTTGTCCGCTCCGTAGAAAGCCCGGAAGACGGGTTCGAAAAAGGACAGCGGCAGATTCTGCGCAACCGTGAATTCCAGCATGGAGCCGCCCGCGTCAACGCAACTGTAATTGATCGTGTCCCAGTCTTCATACTGCAGAAAACTGTCCGCGCCGAGATAAAGAGGGATTCTGCCCAGTTCGACGGCCATTCTGGTCAATGGCCCGCCCTCGATTTCCGGAAAGGTCATCCGGCCCGCGTTGCCGATGGCGGCTACGCGAACTACTTTTGCCACCATGTCCTGGTTGAAGCCGACCGCCTGGGCGCGCGCGCCGCGGGCGCAGGCGTGCAGGGCGATGATTCTGGCTGAATGTATTTGCGCAAGCTGGAAAAAACCGGCCAGCACCAGGCAAATCAGGGCAATGGCAATACAGGATTCGACTAGGGCCTGGCCGCTGGAAGAAAGGCAGAATGAAGAATGCATTTCTTCAGTTGCCTTGCCCGCTGCCAAGCGTTTTGAGATAGTCGGCTGATTTGGTCTCGTTGGCGCTATCGACTTCAGACTGGTCGCCGCCCAATTCGGTCACGGCTCCGCCAATCAACCGGCGGATTTGGTCGCCGAAGAGCCCGAAGATGGCCAAAGCCGCCAGGGCTATAATGGCGACAATGATGATATACTCGGTCATGGCCTGCCCGCAACACTTTCCGGTGCGCGAAGCGCGGCAGGGATGTGGGTGGGCCTGTCCGCGGCGTGATTTTATCAATTTTTTCAAGGTAATATCCTCCTTTTTTACGGATAATCAGATGCAATTAATTCAAACAGGCGCTGTCCATACTGGTTAAAAGTCGTCAGCAGAAGCCCCATAATTACAACAACCGCCGCCATGACGCCGCTTACCACGGCATATTCAACGGTTGCCTGTCCGCCGCAATGGGCGCCATTGGGCGTGGTCTCTCCGCTGTTGCTGCGCCTTATGAACGACTTCCGCATATATTTCTATTTATTTGAAAATAGCAAAAAACGGATTCAAAGCAAGAATATTTGAAATCCGGCCGGGAATCTGTAATAATGTCCCGAAAACATGATCAGCCTTCATGGATATGAAATTATGGAGATGCTGCCCAAGGGCGGTATGAGCACCGTCTACAAGGCGCGGCAGATTTCACTCGACCGTCTGGTGGCAATCAAAGTGCTGCCTCCGGCAAGCGGGGACAATTCGTTTGACGTTGAAAAATTCATGGCCGAGGCCAGGATAACCGCCCACCTCAAACATCCGAACATCGTGCAGGTTTATGATTTCGGCAAGACCGACGAGGGGATTTATTTCCTGGTCATGGAGTATGTTTCCGGATACACCGTTTCTTCGTGGATCCGGCGCAAAAATTACTTATCCGAGGAAAATTCCCTGCTTTGCGGCTTAAGCGTGGCCACGGCAATGAATTATGCCTGGCAGAAGGCGGGCATAGTCCATTGCGATATCAAGCCGGACAACGTCATTATTGATGGCGACGGCACGGTCAAGCTGGCTGATCTTGGTCTGGCGCGCAGCGTCAAGGCCATCGCCTATGGCGGCCGGACGGACAAGGATATTATTCTCGGAACTCCCAATTTTATTTCTCCTGAGCAGTCGCGGGGGAATGATCCGCTGGATTGCCGCGCCGACATTTATTCCCTCGGCGCCATGCTTTATCATTGCATGACCGGCACCATGCCGTTTGAAGGAATGCCGGCAATGGAGGTGATGGACCGTCAGGTGACCGGCCAAATCAGGGACCCGCAGGATATCAACCCGCGGATTTCCGTCTGGTCGGCCAGCCTCATCGAAAAAATGATGGCCAAGGAGCGCAAATACCGGCAACAGGATTGGAACGAGGTTGTGAGAGACATCTCAAACGTCCGTTCGGAAATGATGCCTCAGTTTGTTCTTCCCGCGGAGGCCGTCAGCACCGTCAAATGCAGCGCCATGCGGGAGGCGCGCCGGCCGAGCGCTCCCTTGCCGGACGGGCTGTCGGGCGGGCCGGAGTCCCCGGCCGGAGGAGTATGCGCTTTGATGCGGCATATGGCAGGGTTGTTCGGGAATATAAAATTCGCGTTGCCGGTTTTACTGATTGCCCTGATCGCCGTTTGGTTCGTTTACGATTTTTTCAGGAGCGGCAGACAGGCCGAGACGGAAGAACTGAAAAATTCTGCCGGCCGGCCCCTTGAAACCGTCCGGCCGGCGGCAATCCGCCGCGCAAAACATGATGAATGGGCCCGTGACGAAATGCGGCGCAAAGAGCGCGCCTTGAAGGAGGCGGAAGAACTGATGGCGCAGTTGGACGGCAAGGCCGGGGCCGCTGCCGATCGGGAACGTTTTGAGGAGGCGGCCCGGGTTTATGAAAAATATCGCGGACCATATGAGAATGAAACGGCCGCGGAGCGCGAAAAAAAGGCTCTTTCTTTCAGGCAAAAGCAGGCCGAGGCGGCGGAGAAACGGCTGGAGCAGGACGGACTGATAAAATCGCAATTGCAGCACATCGCCGAGGAGACGGCCGCAATCATCGCGGCCGACGACGTCAACGCCGCCTGGGAACGGTTGCCGGAAACAGCGGCTGACCTCCCGGCTGCGGCCGGACGGAGTGAATTTAAGAGGCTGGCCGCAATACTGGCCGCAGCGCGCAGACCGGAACAGAACATCCTCGATTCATTCAAAGCGCAGAAGAATCAGACGATAACCATATCCTTTGCGGGCGGCCCGACCAATTTGTTTATTCGCGACGTGCGGGACGGCATTGTTCTCGCCGAAAAAGTGACCGTGACCGAGCGCGGCATCATCGGCATACAAAAGAGTTTCGGGGTCCGGGATCTGGCGCTGGATGAAAAGTTTGCCCGTCTTGTCGCGGCTGGCGGCGAGGAATGCGCCTTGATGAGCGTTATGTTGGCGTTCGAGGCGGGTGATTGTCGATCTGCCCTTGCCAATGCCGCAAAGACCGGAACTTTGCTTTCCGGTCCGCTGGCGGCCGCAGTAAAAAAAGAAAGCGAACGCCGCGCAGTCCTGGCCGTGTCTTTCATAGCGCGCCGCGCCGGTCTGGGCGAGCAGGATGCCGCCTCGACGCCGGATGTTCTCCTGCATGCCTTGCACGGCAGGCGGTTTTCTTCAAGAAAGAACGCGGAACTGGCGCGCAACGTTAGCCAGTTCCGGTCGCGTTTTGGGTTTACGGACACGGCATTGCGTTACGAGACGGTTTTGCAGGCGTTTACCAATTCTGATCTCAGACAAGATGAACCCTCCGCGCCGCGGGCGTCCGACGTTCAAACCGTGCGTTCATCGGGGCCGTCGCAGCCCCCCAGCGATGTAATAAGCCAGGTTTCAAGGAAGATGCAGGAACTTAATACCGGTTTGCGCGAGAGCGAAATTTCTTTCCAGACCGACAATGCCGGTCAAGTCGAGTCCGTTGAGGTCGTTTCGGTTTGCCTGCGCGACATCCAGCCGATTGAAAACCTGACGACGTTGCAGAAACTGGTCTGCGCCGGAATGCGGCAGCACCTTCGTCCTGATATGCCGCTGATAGCTCCCCTGGATGATCTGTCGCCGCTGAAGGGGATAAGTTTGACCGAACTGGCCGCAAACCACACGCGGGTCAAGGATATCTCCGCGCTTGCGCCCATGCCGTTGATTCGCCTGGACCTGGCGCATACCCGCGTGAACGACCTGCAGCCGCTCGCCGGTAAACAGCTCCGGATACTGGATATCAGCTTTAGTTCGGTCCGCGACATAAAGTTTCTGGCCGGAATGCCGCTGACCTGCTTGAACATCAGCGGCACGGAAATTTCCGATCTGAGCGCCCTGAACGGCATGCCGCTTGCCCGGCTTTTTGCCGGTTTCAGCCGCGTCAGGGATTTGAGCGGTTTGAGTTCATTGCGTTTGACGCATCTTTCGATAAGAAACACCTCCGTGAGCGATCTCTCGGCGCTTCAGCAGCTGCCGCTGGAATTTCTGAACATTTCCGCCACGCGCGTCCGCGATATTTCGGCCTTGAGCGGTCTGCCGCTCCAAAGGCTTGAAATGTGCGATTGCGATATCGGCGATATTTCTGCCCTGCGGGATGGCGTGAATCTGACTTACCTTGACATGCATAACACGAAGGTCAAGGACATCGGCGCCCTGGACGGCATGCCCCTGGAGTTTCTGAACATAAGCCGCACCGGCGTTAAAGACATTTCCGTCTTGAAAAACATGCCGCTCAAACTGCTCTTTTTGCGTGAAACGGAAATCCGCGACTTGACAGCCATTGAGGATTCAGGCATAGAGGAAATCTGGATTGACGGTTTTCCAGACCGGACCAACAGCGAAAGAAAGCGCGCCATACAGGCGGCTTTGTATAAGATGCCGAGGCTAAGGAGCGTTAACGGCCATCCGCTCTGGATGCTGCAGAAAGAAGATTAACAACAGACGTACACGACAGCCCGCCACGCCTTTCAGGCGCCCCTCCTGTGGAGGGGATCAGGACGGTTAGTTCCCCTCCCATGGAGGGGTGGCCCTTGGCCGGGGTGGGTGGCTGTGACATATAATTAACACAAATGAAATATATCAGCACACGAGGACAATCTGCGCCGGTTGATTTTAGGACGGCGGTCATGACCGGCCTGGCTTCGGACGGCGGACTTTTTTTACCGAACCATATTCCGGACGTGAGGCGCAAGTTGGACAAGTGGGCGGGTCTTTCCTATTCCGCGCTGGCTTGTGAAATTTTTCGTCTGTTTTGCGACATTCCCTCGCGCGAATTGAAACGCATCGTCGCAAAAAGTTATTCAACCTTCAATCATCCCGGAACAGCTCCCCTGAAAAGTTTTTCCGATTACTACCTGCTGGAGCTTTTTCACGGTCCGACCCTGGCCTTCAAGGATTTTGCGCTTCAATTTCTCGGCAATCTGTTTGAATATTTTTTGCGGAATTCGAAAAGCGGCCTTAATCTCGTGGCCGCCACCAGCGGCGACACTGGCAGCGCGGCAATAGCCGGAGTAAAAGGCAAAAAGAATATCAGGATTTTTGTCCTTTATCCCTTCGGGCGCGTAAGTCCCGCGCAGGAACTGCAGATGACGACCGCATTGGATAAAAACGTTTTTTGCCTTGCCGTAAAAGGCAGTTTTGACGATTGCCAGAATGTCGTAAAGGGGTTGCTTTCCGATCTTGATTTTCGCGCCAAATTCGGTCTCGGTGCTGTTAATTCAATCAATTGGGCGCGCATCCTGGCGCAAATTGTCTATTATTTCCACGCCTATTTTCAGGTCCGGCGTTTGTCCGGCAAGGCGAGGGTGGATTTCGCGGTTCCCACCGGCAATTTCGGAGATATTTTCGCGGCATATTTCGCGCGCCGCATGGGGCTGCCCATTGCGCGCCTGATTTTGGCCACCAACCAAAACAGGATATTGTCGGATTTCTTCGAAAAGGGCGTATATAAACGTGGACTGGTCCGGCAAACTCTGAGTCCCTCGATGGATATACAGGTCGCCAGCAATTTTGAGCGCTATCTTTATTATCGTCTCGGGGAAAATCCGGGCAAAGTGCGGTCCCTCATGGCGCAATTCGCGCGCGACGGCAAATTGGTCCTGCGCGACATGGGGCTTGAAACGCGCGACACGCTGTTCGCGGCCGCTTCGGCTGATATAGCCGCCACGCTTTCGGAAATCCGGCGTTGTTATCGTGAAAACGGTTATGTGCTCGACCCGCATACCGCCGTCGGAGTGCATGCGGCCCGGAAGTTCATGTCCGGCCGTAAGCCGATGGTTTGCCTGGCCACCGCCCATCCGGCCAAGTTTGAAAGCGCCGTTAAGCGCGCCCTGGGCCGCGACTTCGCGCGTTGTCGCGAGCAGGTTTTTCATCCGGCGCTCGAGTCGTTGAAGAAGAAAAAAACGCGGCGTTTTGTTCTGCCGGCGGACATTATTGAGGTCAGGAAATTCATCGTTTCCCGGGTTCAGGGCCATAAACCGTGAGCTTTTAATCCGATACGCCATGACACTGCTTCCACTTTTTTTGATAGCCGTAGGCCTTTCCATGGACGCCTTTGCCGTCGCGATAAGCTGCGGCCTGGCGGCGCGTCCCCTGAGATTCATTTATGCGTTCCGTGTCGCTTTTTTCTTCGGGGTGTTTCAGGCGTTGATGCCTGTGCTGGGGTGGGGGGCCGGCGTCGGATTGCGGGCCATCATTGACGCTTTTGACCATTGGATTGCCTTTGTTCTGCTGGTTGTCGTGGGCTGCAAGATGATTTACGGGGCGTTTCGCGGGAAAAAAACCGATGAACCTTGTAGGGCAGTCTCATTGGGCGGACTTCTGGTTCTGGCCGTGGCAACCAGCATCGACGCCCTGGCGGTCGGCATGAGTTTCGCCTTTTTAAATGAAGCGATCCTTGCGCCGGCCCTGATAATCGGCGCGGTTACTTTTGCGATCAGCCTGGGAGGCGTCTGGCTGGGCAGCCGTTTCGGGCACATATTCGAAAACAAGCTGGAAATAGCGGGCGGTCTGATCCTGATCGCCATCGCCTTCAAAATCCTGCTGAGCCACCTTCTGGCCTGAATCGCCATCGGTAAAATAATTACGGTATTGAAACGGCAAAGCAGCTCAATATAATTGACATCGCTCGGCGCGTGTCGTAGATTATGCCTAATTTTTAGCCGGCTGGTTTGCCGGCAGAATTAAACAACTTTTAATAATGAGAGACCAAATCCAAAGTAGCGGAGAATTCACTGAAAATACCGTTCATCGCCTTGAGCGGTTCGGGTTCCGTTTCGGCGAAAAGGGAACCCACACCAGTCGCACGATTATGATTCCGGAGTTAACGATGCTTTTACG
>Ga0074199_1000509_pt1 | contig 58081 bp, 57 predicted proteins | sample EPASupsiteSAE347_FD_64528 | JGI IMG/M metagenome (GOLD analysis project Ga0074199, IMG submission 64528) | Bioremediated contaminated groundwater from EPA Superfund site, New Mexico - Sample SAE3-47 | ecosystem: Environmental > Aquatic > Deep subsurface > Groundwater > Contaminated ... | reverse complement strand
TGTCGCAACTACCAGCCTCTCTTGCGTCCGCCGCCGCCGCCGCCACCGCCGCCGCCGTAGCCACCGCCGCCACCGCCGCCGCCGCTGCTGCGTCCGCCGCCGCCACCGCCACTACGTCCGCCGCCACCGCCACCCCGGCCGCCGCCATAGCCACCGCGTCCGCCACCGCCGCCGCGTCCGCCACCGCCGCCGCGGTCTTCGCGCTGTCTGGCTTCATTCACGGCCATGGTCCGGCCGTTGAGCTCTTTTCCGTTAAATTCCTCAATTGCCTTTTCGCCTTCCTCTTTCGTTGACATTTCAACGAAGCCGAAGCCGCGGGATCGCCCTGTTTCGCGGTCCTCAATGACCCTGGCCGATTCAACGGTTCCCGCCTGGGAGAAAAGCTCTTTCAGTTGCTCGCTGGAAGTCTGCAGAGCAAGGTTGCCCACGTAAAGTTTCATCGACATAAGTGGTTCCTCTCTTGTTGGTAAGAATGTAAGCGGGCCTCGAACAAAATGTGCTTGGGTGAAGTGGCAAGCACCGAACTAGCGTGTTCGAATACTCTGATCAGTGCCAGCGCCCAGTTTCACTGCGTACCGATCTTCTCGAATCACATCTACCGCCCTCGGCTGTACGACGATATATAGCAGTACATATGACTCTCAAGCGGCGAACCCACAGCTATATGAATGATAACGCAGGTGATCAGAGGATGCAACTATGTTATGAAAGTTCGAAGAAAGAAGCGAATGACAAGCTCGGATTTTTTTGGCAGAATGTGATTGTTATATATTTCACTGATGTTTCGTCACATCCGGCAAAACGAATGATCCGGGTGCAAATGTGAGCATTGCTTTGCCTTGAAAGCCCTTGATGTGGATGGATCAAACCGTTATCATCCAGCCGTCGATAATGGTCGGTTTTTAAAACTTCAACCTGTTCTCTTGAGATGGGGAAAGAAATGACACAAGAAGCAACAAATCCCGTAGTGATTATGGAAACATCCGAAGGCAATATCAAGATCGAGCTCTGGGCGGATAAGGCTCCCGGAACGGTCAAGAACTTCTTGCGCTATGTCGATGACGGTTTCTATGCAGGTACGATCTTCCACAGGGTCATCAGCGATTTCATGATTCAAGGCGGGGGAATGACACCCGACATGAAAGAAAAGAAGACCCGGGATTCCATCAAGAACGAAGCCTCTCCGGAGCTGAAGAATGATCGTGGCACGATCGCCATGGCCAGGACGAGCCTCGTTAATAGCGCCACGTCGCAGTTTTTCATTAACGTCGAAAACAACGACTTCCTCAATCAGAAGAACAAGACTCCCGCTGGATTTGGCTACGCCGCATTCGGAAAGGTGGTCGAAGGGATGGACGTGGTTGACAAGATCAAGAGCGTTAAGACGACATCCTTCGGGCAGCATCAGGATGTTCCCGCCTCACCGGTCCTGATAAATAAGGTGGCTCGCCTCGCCCAGGAATAGGGCGGAGCTTGCCTTAATCCTCGGAGAAGCAGATTCTAAGCTACCATAATTGCTTTTTTCAGTGGGTGAGCCAAGCAAAACGCAGAGAGCACAGAGGAAGCAAGGATCTTTCTATTCTTTTGCATTTTTCTGCACGAGCCCGGAAGTTGCGATTTTCTACTTTGATTTTCAATAATATACATCGTCCCATAAGGAAATAGGCTCTCCCTGAACGGTACCTCTGAATGTTAGCGATTCATTGGTGTGCCTGGATTTTCTCTGACAGGCGCTTTGAGCTGATCGTTGTTAAAGGAGAGCCGATCAACTGTATCCAGTTGTAACTTCTCAATAAGTGTAGGCAGGCACGAAAAAGTGCGAGACAAAAGCGAATCTCTGTGCTATGCACAGGGTCCATGAAGCTGACAATTGACATAGCAAAGATCCCGGAGGAAGAGAAGAGCGAGCTCGTCATCCTGCTGTTGGAAATTATCAGGCAGCAGGCTGAAACCATACAAGAGCTCAAGGACGAGATCGCTCGTCTCAAGGGGCACAATCCAAAGCCAACGATAAAGCCGAGCCAGTTGGAACCGACAAAGAAGGAAAAGCCCGAGGGCGGCAGTCAGAAGCGTCCCGGTTCCGAGAAGAGGCAAAAGTCTGCCGAGCTCGTCATCCATCAAGAGATCAAAGTGCCTCCGGCAGAGATTCCCGACGGATCGAGATTTAAGGGTTACAAGGATTTCATCGTACAGGACCTTCGCATCAACTCTCACAATGTGAAATATCTCCTGGAATGCTGGGAAACACCCGATGGCGGCTACGTGATTGCTGACCCACCCCCCGGGTTGGGCGGCAAACACTTCGGAATGGAGCTTGTTCGCTTCATGTTATACCAGTACTACCATTGCCATGTTACGCAGCCCCTTCTACTGGAACAGTTGAGAGAAGTTGGCGTGGATATCTCAGCCGGTCAACTGAACAATATTCTGATTGAGAACAAGGATGATTTTCATCAGGAAAAAGATGACATTCTTGCAGCCGGTCTTGAAGTCTCCTCCTATGTCAACGTGGATGATACGGGAGCACGTCATCAGGGCAAGAACGGCTACTGCACCCATATTGGCAACGAGTGGTTTTCCTGGTTTGAAAGCACGGACACAAAAAGCCGAATCAACTTCCTCAGACTGCTCCGGGCCGGACGCACGGATTACGTGATCAACAGCGATGCAATCACCTATTGGGAATCGCATAAGCTGCCCAGGCAAGTCATTGAAGCTTTGGCCACAGACGAGCCAAGAGTCATTGAGGATGACTGCCAGTGGGATCTATACCTCGAAGAAGAAGGTATCGAGACTGCCAGACACGTCCAGATAGCTACGGAAGGTGCTTTGTTTGCCGGCATCATCGAACACGGCATATCGAGAAACCTGATTATCGTCAGTGATGATGCGGGTCAGTTCAATGTTCTTTTACATGCCCTTTGCTGGATACATGCCGAAAGAAGCATCAATAAAATCACTCCCGTCAGCGAAAAGGGCAAAGAGGATTTGGAGGAGGTGCGGGGCAAACTCTGGGGACTCTATGCCGATCTGAAAGCCTACAAAGTGAGCCCGAATCCGGCCGAGGCGGAACGCCTGGAGAAACTCTTCGATGAGATCTTCAGCGGCAAAACCTCTAGCGCTTCGTTAAACAAAGCCCTCAAGCGAATCTATAACAACAAGTCCGAGCTTTTGTTGGTGCTCCGATATCCTGAAATCCCATTGCATAACAACCTGAGCGAAAACGCCATACGAGAGTATGTGAAAAGACGCAAGATAAGCGGAGGAACACGAAGCGAAGCCGGTCGCCGCAGTCGAGACACCTTTACCAGTCTGAAGAAGACGTGCCGCAAACTCGGCATTTCCTTCTGGGAATTCATCAAAGACCGGCTCGAAAAAACTCAACTCATTCCAAAGCTGGCTGAACTGATCCGCAAGAAATCAATCCAGCTAGCATAACATAAATCCTTTCTGAATAACCCACGGAGCTTCTCCACAACATGGTCGAGCTGTCCCTGTTCTTTGTCCATATTCGGCCCTTGCCCACACTTATTGAGAAGTTACATCCAGTTGAAGTATCTTATTGAAAAGTTGGTCAAAATAGAAATTCACAACTTCTAGGCTTATGCGCATTAGGCGTAAAAGGACGCTGATGAATCGCTCAAACGCCGTTTTGTGCGATTTGAACTGAACCTCCTCGGCGATGTCCTTGTTCTCACCAAAGATACTGATGGTCACCATCTGTTGCCTAAAACGAAGAGGTTTAACCGGTTTGAGCACGCCATCTTTGTAGACAGTTTGAATCCTCATCAGATTTGGTCCTGAATCACTCGGATTTCTTTCATGTGCAGCTCGCTGAGCTCATGCCTTTTCCCGCAGACCGGGCATTCTAGATCCTTGCCGAGGCGCTCTCCGCAAGCACAGACCCATCCGATCTGCCGGGCGGGATTGCCTACCACGAGGGCATGGCCGGGAACATCGCGGGTGACCACGGCTCCGGCGCCTATGAAGGCGTAACGGCCGATGGTAATACCGCACACAATGGTGCAATTGGCGCCAAGAGTCGCGCCACGGCGGACAAGTGTCGGCCTTATCTGATCCATTTTGCGGATTTCGGCCCGTGGGTTGTAGATGTTCGTGAAAACCATGGATGGGCCGCAAAAGACGCCTTCTTCCAAGGTTACACCCTTATAGACCGAAACGTTGTTTTGGATCTTGCACCCGTTGCCGATGTTCACCTCCGGGCCGATCACTACATTTTGACCGATATTGCACCTTTCGCCAATACGCGATCCGCTCAGCACATGAGAAAAATGCCAGATCCTGGTTTCTTTGCCGATGGTGCAATCTGCATCGATGACTGCCGTCTCATGGACAAAAAAGGGCGGAGAGGTGGACGCAGGGGACGGAAAGCTAGGTGCGGGAGTGAGAGGAGAATAATGAGCAGACGGCGTGCTTGTCTGTAGGAGAACTCTGCACCCGTTACCATCCAGAGACTGTTGGCTGGCGTTGAGGATTTTCAGGACCTGCAGCCCTTCCGTGCCATCAGTGTTGGGCCGGCACCCGTTGTTCATGCAGTGGAGGAAATGCTCGCATTCCGTGCGCAAGGGCTCGGCCTGCGAAATGTCGACTCGCTCAGGCTCGCCTTTGGCGGGGATGGGGATGTAGTCCTGCCAGCGGATCTCGTGAGGGTAAAGCAGCAACTTATCGGGCCACGGTTGAATGTCGTCAAACACGGCCATCTTACGAGTACCCACGACTACGAGCTGTTGCACCTTGAAAGGGTGGAGCCAGGAAACAAAAATATGGGCTCGGAGACCAGAGGGAAACTCCATGTGTGTTGTCGTGACATCGGCGATCTTCTTGTGGAGGTAATTACCTCCAGTTGAAAGCACCGCTTCGGGATATTCGCCGGCGAGGGAGAGGATCATGGAAATATCGTGCGGAGCAAACGACCAGAGAATGTTCTCTTCTCGGCGGATCTTTCCCAAATTGAGACGGTGGGAATAGATGTAGTTGATCCGGCCAAGCTCACCCGAGACTGCGAGCTCCTTGAGACGAATGAACGCTGAATGGTACTGCAGGAGATGCCCGACCATAAGGATCACGTCGCGCTCTCGCGCCAGAGAGATGAGCTCTTCCGCTTGATGTTCATCAAGGACGAGAGGTTTCTCAACATACAAATGTTTTCCCGCCAGAAGAACTTCCCTGGCCAGGAAAAAGTGCGTCTCGGCGGGAGTGGCTATAACGACAGCGTGGATGTCGGGCCGGAACAACACATCGTTCAGAGCGAGACAGGTTTCGACTTCCGGGTACTGCGCCTCAAATTGCGTGAGGACGGATTCATTCTTATCACAGATAAGCCGCAAAACACCGAGTTGATGATAGTTGCGAACAAGATTTTTACCCCAATACCCGGAGCCTATAACGGCAACCCCAGGCTTTTCGATGACAGCTTTTGGGTTCATTTTCTTTGAGCCTCCTGATTCAATCATGAAAAGGGGGGCACTTATGCGGGCAGACTAGAGCATGAGCCTCTTGACATTCTTGGGATACTTTCGATAGATCTCTTCGGTAAGCATGCCAAGCAGCTCTTCCATAGCTTCGGGCTCCGACAGGGATATGGGCTCAGGCACGTTCAGCCCTTGGAAGGCGATGGGGCGCAGGTAAAGCTTCTGATCGACGGAGGTCAGCTCCTCGGCAGTGAAGTTCTCACCGAGAAAATGCTTCTTTTCCATAGCCGAAGTGTCCAGGTTCTTCAGGAAGTTCAAAATCGTCAGCAAATCGAAGTTCTTCTGGAAGCCGACGATGTTGGTGTTCACGGCTCTGCATTCGGCATCGAGATTTTCGTAGGCTTGCCGGTACTTCTTCATCCATGCAAAGAAGCGACTGTAAGCTTCCAACACGAGCTTCCTGAATTTTGCCCTGTCAGTGAGTGCCCTCACGCGAATGAAGCGAACCCTCCGCGAAAACTTCCTTTCCAAACAGTCACTCCAAAAGGACGGCTGTGGTATGCCGAGGATCTCGACCAGCCGCCGGAGCATTTCAGGACCGATCATCATGTAAGCAAGCCGGTTCAGACGCGTGCCGGCTTTGAGCGCACGAAGCCGCGTCTGTTCGGCCTGCCCCTCCAAGTCCTCAATTTGCAGTCCGACAAGACGCCTCTCGGTCAAATAGTTCTCAATGACTTCTTCTTTGACTTGACGCGTCAGACCGGAGATTAAGTCGTCCACCATTGAAATTCCTCGTACAAACCTGCTCCCCCAGGGAGCGCTGCAGGCCTATTCCCGTTGCAGAAGATAGGTCTGAGGGTTGAGCAGAATCGTCGGATGTTCGGAGCAGTAATGCCCGCTCTGCTTTAGGGCCTTCAACCGAATGGCGTTGGAAGCAGGCTCCAGCAGCAGGATTTCCTGGAAGAGATCGTCTATTTCATGGCAGGGGTAAGGGATGCCATGGTCGTTAGTGACTGTAATGTGCCGGTGGGCTCGCGCGGACATCCACAGAGAGATGGCGTATTTCCGGGCGACGCTCCGCAGCTCTTCGATGAGAGCCCGCGGCGCCAGGTCAAAATCCAGGCCGTCCAGCACCACCATGGACGGATGAAAGCCCGCCTGATCCTTCAAATTGCGAAGGCTTTGCTCAAGCTTGTCGGGACTGAAGGTATGGTGAAGATATGCAAGGATGAAGCGTAGCGGCTCGATGCGATGCTGAAGGGCAGCAAGATTTTCTCCCGGCTGCACCGAGCTGATGTTCTTCAGGAATTCATGATACCATACCTTGATCTTGTCGGGAATTTCGTCGATGCAGACGTGGAGCACCGGGAGACCCTGGAGAAGATGCTCCATAGCTATATGGGTCAGGCAGGCGGTTTTGCCCACACCAGCCCATGCCAGCATCACACCCAGCTCACCGGGCTGCAAAGGAGTACCGAGAGTCCACTGAATCATTTCCATGGAGCTTGGACTCACTGGCTGTTCATCATTCATAAAATCACCTCCTTGTTTGATTCGACGGATTCGAATTCCACGGGTGTGATGGTCAGAACATCACACCGTCATTGCCTTGGATGGATAACTAATCATATACCATGAAGCTGGGTGGAAGAGCGAAATTCTTATCGGCTCTCATGTGCCGGCATCACTTTTTCGGGCTTTTTTGCTCTTCTTTCTGCTTACGGATGACTTCCTCGGCAATACTCTTGGGAACGGGATTGTAACGGGCAAATTCCATGGTGAATTCCGCTTTGCCCTGAGTCGCCGAGCGCAGCACGGTGGAATAGCCGAACATTTCCGCAAGGGGGACTTCGGATTCGATGGAAGAAAACACCCCGTCTTCAGAGGTGGCGATAATCATGCCCCGACGCTGGTTAAGGGTTCCAAGAATTGTCCCCTGATACTCGGAAGGAGCTTCGACAACTACGCGCATCACCGGTTCGAGAAGAATCGGACCCGCTTTGGCATAGGCCTCGCGAAAAGCCCCGATGGCGGCTTGCTGGAAGGCGAGATCCGAGGAATCAACGGAATGGGCCGCGCCGTCATTGATGGTCACGCGAATCGTCACTATGGGGAAGCTTCCCAGGGCACCCTTTTGCAAGCAAGCCTGGAATCCCTTGTCACAGGACGGGATAAACTCCGTCGGGATGGCTCCACCAGTGATCTGATTTACAAACTGGTAATCCCCTTCTTCGCCGGGATCCATGAATCCCGCAACCCGCCCATACTGCCCGGAGCCTCCGGTCTGCTTCTTGTGCGTATAGTTGAAGTCGGCGCGGCGGGTGATGGTTTCACGGTAAGCAACCTTGGGCATACCCGTTTCAACCTCCGCCTGATACTCACGGCGCATGCGCTCCACGTAGACGTCCAGATGCAATTCCCCCATGCCGCAGATGATGGTTTCGTTGGTTTCGTCGTCCAGATAGGTCTTGAAGGTTGGGTCTTCCTTGGTGAAGCGGCTGAGAGCCTTGCCCATGTTCATTTCAGCTTTCTTGTCCTTCGGCTTCACGGCAAGGGAAATGACCGGGGCGGGCACGTGCATGGACGTCATGGCATAATGGATGCGGCCATCGGTGAAGGTATCTCCCGAAGCACAGTCGATTCCGAAAAGGGCCACGATATCACCCGCCATGGCGGTCTCGATATCCTCCATCTCGTCTGCGTGCATACGGATGAGGCGGCCGATTTTGGATCGCTTTCCGGTGCGCATGTTGACGATGGTATCGCCCTTGGCAAGCTTTCCCTGGTAAAGGCGGACATAGGTGAGCTGCCCATACCGACTGACTTCCAGCTTGAAAGTGAGCATCACCAGAGGAAGCTCAGGAGAATTGGGCAGAGAAACGATAGCCTCTTCCCGATCCAGGTCGAGAGCCTCATTGGAAATATCCAGAGGATTCGGAAGATATCTGCAAACGGCGTCCAGCAGGAGCTGAACCCCTTTGTTCTTGTAAGCTGATCCCATCAGGACGGGAACGAGCCCAAGGGACAAAGTTCCTCTACGAATGGCTTCGTGGATCAGCTCGTCGGTGACCGTCTCCCCCAAAATGGCCTCGGTCAGCTCGTCGGAGAAAAGGGAAATAGAGTCAAGCATTTCTTCACGCTTCTCCAGCGCCATCGGTAGAAGACTTTCGGGAATGCTCGTTTCGACGATATCTTCTCCATGGTCTCCTTCGAAGACGATGGCCTTCATGGTGATGAGATCGACAACGCCGCGATGATCCGTTTCAAGCCCCAGTGGGAGCTGCAAAAACACGGCATTGAGGTTGAGCTTCTCCTTGAGCTGGCGATGCACGCGATAGGGATCTGCGCCCGTCCGGTCGCATTTGTTGATGAAAGCAAGACGAGGAACCTTATAGCGGGCCATCTGGCGATCCACTGTCACCGACTGGGACTGCACTCCGCCCACGGAGCACAACACCAGGACCGCGCCGTCCAGAACCCGAAGAGCCCGTTCCACTTCGATGGTAAAATCGACATGCCCGGGAGTATCGATAATGTTGATGGAGTGATCGTTCCAGTTGCAATAGGTAGCGGCCGACTGGATCGTAATCCCGCGCTCTTTCTCCAGTTCCATGAAGTCCATGGTGGCCCCGACGCCATCTTTCCCTTTCACGTCGTGAATCGCATGGATACGTTGCGTGTAGTAGAGAATGCGTTCAGTGAGAGTAGTCTTCCCTGAATCAATGTGAGCGCTAATGCCAATATTTCGTAATCTCGTCAGATCGTAAGACATAGTTGATCCTTCATGTACTCCTTTCATCAACAAAATTCATACAGGAAAGCCCAAAGTGCTGCTTCCCGGAGCGAACAGAAAAAAAAACGGGCACTCTTGATGTGCCCGTTGGGAACTCGGCCTTATAACAAGCTTGAACCGAAAAGAAAAGCGGAATTACAGAAAAAAAGCGGAGAAGCTACCCCCCTCGTCCGGGACGCCTGATGGATCGCCCGGGGAAGCTAAAAAACACACTCTCAGTTTGAAACGTGCTCTCAGTTGGTGACCTTTTTCGATCCCTGTTTGATGTTCTTTACCAATCCTCCAAGCTTCTCCCCTTTTCCCGTGCTGCTTGCCGCCGCCGGATGCGTCTTTGCGGAATCGTCATGACGCGGAGCGGAGGGCTTCTGCAAAGCGGTGGCTAGCGCGTTTGAATTTGGGCGGGCAACCACGGCCTTGGGCGCGGGCAGGACCTTGGCCGGCTTAGCTAGGGCGACTTTCGAAGCTGAGGTTGTTTTGGATGAGGCAGCGGCCTTAGCAGGAGAAGGGACCTTCGTCGGAGGAGCAACCTTTGTTACGGTTGGGGAAACGACTTTTGCCGAAGAGACGACCTTCGCCGGAACGACTGCCTTGGGCGTGACCTTCGATGATGCAAGCCTCGAAGGAACTGGTAAGGCGGCAACGGAAGCCACCAGAAGCGGCTTGGGCAGAGCTTCCGCTTGTATGAGAGCCAGCTTTTGTCCTGGCTTCAAGGCGGCATTCTTCTTTAACCCGTTGAGCCGGCACAGAGTGTCTACGCTGATGCCGGATTTTCTGGCGATCTTCTCCAGCGTATCGCCTTTCCCGATTGTCATGGTGGAAGGCGCCGAGGCCTTTGGCTTTTGGATTTCCGGGACTGAAGCACTTTGAGATACCTTGGCACTGCCGGATCGAGGAGTATCCGCCGTCGGACCGTCATCATCGGCAGCATCGTCTGTATCGGGCGTGGAGGATAGCTTGGTAGTGGCAAGCTTTATCTTTTGTCCGGGCCGCAAGGAAGTACTTCTCGACATGCCATTGATTTCACATAGGACCTTCAAGCTCAAATGATGATGCCGGGCAATCCTCGCAAGAGTGTCCCCCTTCCGGGCCGTGTAGGTGACGGTCATCGCGGGGGCATCCTCTTTTTTCTCCCTGGGCGGAGGAGAAACGGAATCATTCAGAGAGACGGGAGTATCCGAAAAGGTTCTTGAAGAGCGAAGGGACGCCACCTGGATGGCAGGCGTTTCAGCTATGAAATCCGGCTGAAGGGACTGGGCCAGATGGACCGGTTCGAGCTCGAAGCCGCGCTTGTAGAAAACGATACAACTGCCGGGAGAAGGAACTTCACTGCCGTGAAACTGGTTCCATCGGCACAAATCCCGGCGAGTGACGCCAAAGCTGCTCGCCAGGGCATCCAGGCCTCGCTCCGTCCCCTTGGCATAATAGAACACCTTCTTGGGAAGATAAGATTGTTGCGCCATTTCAATGACCGTGCGCTTCTGATCTTCCATTTCTCCCACGTGTGCCGCCAAAGTGGACCATGGAGTGAAAAATCGCACATGCATGTGATCCTGATGATTGGGAACATGCTGAATCACGGCGCCTCTGACATTCCCGAAAAGGCGCTCCAGATAGCAATCATCAGCGCCCCTGCTGACAGCGTAATCGTAGAGAAGCTTTTGAATTCTTCTATCGAGAAAAATGTACTGAACGCGTTGAGAGCGGAGAATATTCTCGATCAGGCACCAAGTCTTCGGGACGTCCAGATTCTCTTCATTCATGATGGTCAAGCCATCCAGAGGGCGATTGTCTTTGGCATACATGCCGATATCCACATCACGCCCATTCTGATGAGACCGGTGACGACTGAACATTCCCCCGGCAGGGGGGGAAAAGTCGCCCAGATAGAGGTCACATGAGCTGGGAAAACGTTCCAGCACGGCACCAATGGCGTCGAGAAGCGCCCCGGCTACCTCAGGGGTAGTGTAAGTGTGTTCAGGCTCTCGAACCTGGTAGCCCGGAAATTGAGTTGGGAAAGGAACTCCGTTGATGAGGCGTCCGTGGTAGGGCTGCCCGATCGAAGCGGTGAGCGCTCGGGCTGAATTCGTGAAGGCGACCAAAGGAAACAGGAAAAATACAAAGCAAATCCATACTAATCTTAACTTCAGACAGGAGTATAATCTCCTCATATTCCCTCCTAGTCAATGTCCCGGTTGTTGCCTCTCCTAAATCTTCGTTCTTGTCATTGTCGTCAGAAACCCCTCTGTGGCTATTCTCACTAGTCAAAAAAAAGCATGCTGTCAAACCCTTTTTCTGCGCTCCGCAAGAGGTTTTTTCGAATATATCCCTAACTACCGGATGATACGTAGCTTATTATTACCACAGAGATCTGCCGTATTGTAGGGGGCGCATTTGAAAAAAGGGGGCATGGTAGGTTGGGGCGATGCAGTCCCTTACTCCGAAGGAGTTACATAAATCAGCCCAGGGTAAGCCTTGCGCCACCCTGGGATTAGGTGTATCCCGTCCAGCATCTTTTCCCTGAAAGGGATACATAAAAGGGTTATCAGCCGTTACCCGGACAACGATCTGCACTTTTATGTAACCCTTTCAGGGTAATCCTTTTTGGCGAATTCCCAACCCAGGGTGGCGCAAGGCTTACCCTGGGCTGATTTATGTAACTCCTTCGGAGTAAGGGGACTGCATCGTCCATCTCCTGGATACCCCCTTTTTTCAAATGCGCCCTATTGTAAGTCCAGCAGGTATGAGCTAAAGAAAACTGAAAATGAATTACGAATTACGAATGAAATTAGCTTGATACCCATAAAACACATCAAGAACCATTCGTAATTCGCAACTCCTAGTTTTCATCGAGCCATCCGTAGGGGTCGCCACAGAAGACGATATGGCCGTTTTCGCTATAGGAAACGGGCATGTATTCGATGATGATGGGGACGGGCTGTTGGAGCTTCACGTAAACCTGACGATTGCTATCGAGATAGGCTTCGGTCTTTTGAGCCGCGGGGTTCTGATCGTCTATAAGCAGGGTTTGGGCCAATTCCCGTGCCCTGTCCACTCGCACACATCCGTGGGAAAAATCCCGGCGGGCTCGGGAAAAGAGCTGTTTCTTGGGAGTGTCGTGCAAAAAGACCGCGTAAGCGTTCGGGAATTCAAATTTAACCCTCCCCAGCGGATTGTTGGGGCCGGGCATTTGGAAAACGCGGTGATCCCCCCACGGGTAGAGGGACGCCATCTGCACATACCCATGCCGCTCCAGGTAGTGAGGGTCCGCGGCAATTTCATCGCTCAGCTCACGCCGGATGCGATCCGATACGTACCAGCGGGGGTTGAAGATAACATGCTCTATGGTGCTGGCCAGGGGAGGAGTGTTGTTCTCGCTGATCATCCTGCCCTGAACCTTGATAGGCTTTCCCGAGGCCTTGCCGACAATGACCCGGTGGACGGCTTGAACCTTCCCTCCCCGATAGTATTGCAGAGTGAACTGTGGGATATTGATCCTCACATACCGGTCGATGTCACAGCGGCGAGTTTGGCTCTGGCGCAGGAGCTTCAGAGTCATGGCGATCATCCTGGCCTTCTGCTCGTAAGAAATACTGAGCCATTTTACCGTACCCGGCCCGATCGTCCCATCCCCTTCCAGCATATGGACAGCCTGAAACTGCTTCACTGCCTGTTGCGTGGCTGCATCGAAAGAACCGGTGATGCTGCCGCTGTAGAAATCTTCCTGCTGCAGGCGCTTTTGAAGGTTGCGAACTTCATTTCCATTTCCTCCAGGCCGTAAACGGGAGGCCCCGATGACGGGCACATGGGGAACTTGCACAGCAAGGTGCTTGTATTTGTTATAAGATTTATGAAGCGGTCCGTAAGAAGGCAACGTGGGCTCAAGCTGCTGTAGAAATTGAGAAATCGGGATCTCACCCGCCAACGCCTTTACCTGTTCATCCTTGCAGAAGGGGTCCATTTCGCGGGCGAAACGAACCAGACTACCGGCCAGGCGGATATCGATCTCGCTGGCAGCTCTAAAAATCTCTCTGTATTTTTGCTCCCTTTCCTTACGCAGACCGGGGTCAAGCGGCCGCGCTTCAGAAGTATCCATGGCGTTCTGGCCGGAAGCCGAAGAGGAAGGCGGAGACGGCGGCCCCGGTGGAACATCGAAGGAGGGAACATCGGAAAGATCCGCGCGAGAATCGCGAAGCTTGGGATCGACGGATTTCAAGGCCATCCGCAGTTTTTCCAGGTTCTGGATATGCTTGTGAAGCGTCTCCAACTGGTAAGGCTTGGGATCGATCGCATCATTTTCCAGCTTCTCCAGGCGCTGCAGAAAAAGGTGCGCGCCCCTGGTCAACTGAAAGGTTGAATCGATAAAAAAAGGCCTCCATCCATGCTGCTGGTAGGCTTCCTGGATGACACTCTGGCTGTTGTCCCGAAGCCATTCCGCAGGCATCGCCTCCCAGATGAAAGAGTGCCAATAGGATGAGGTACCCCCCGGGGGCTCTGCCGAAGCGGGAGCAACGGCTTGAGCAGGGGTAGTGGAACCGGGACTCGTGCCGGGTGGGGCGCTTGCCGCGGCTTCTTCACGGGCGGGAGGATCGTCCTGCTTTGCCGCCAGAGAATGGAGAGTACATCCGAAGAGGAGAATTACAAAAAAGAGGGAAAATACCTTGAACGTAATGCCTGTTTTCGCTTTCATGGGGTTGCTGTCCACTTCCTTGGGTATCCAATTTTCACAGTCACTCAGTCTTCGCGTTCAGCCGGTCATAGAGGTGAATTTGCTCACAGAGGCTCAGCTTCCGGGTCGGGGATTCCTTCGCGCATTGGCTCCCGTCCCGGCAGGAATGACAGCGGGCATCGCTGCAAAACTGACAAAAGTGGCAATCGGGACAGGAATGTTTCTTGGACGCACCCCGGCCTTTGTTGCGCGGGTCGAAGACAAGCCGCATCCCCGCAACGGGCACAAACCGAGGTTCATTCAGTGGCTCTTGTGAGCTCATGGCTCCTCCTGAACGTTAAAATCCAGCCAAGCTAAAAACGGCACATTAATACATAACATACTAAAACACAATCTCAAGTTTAGGCAAGGCAACAAAAGTGCTTTTCATCATCACAGATTCATGCTATTTTTATGGTCTTGTCGATCTGGAAGGTGGGAGTGGGCAGGTTTTGATTAACAGCCACGGCACATTCATGGGATTGGCACTCGAGGAGGCGCTTAAGGCTTACTCCTACTCCGAGGTGCCGGTCGGAGCGGTTTTGCTGGGTCGCAACGGAGAAATACTGAGCCGGGCACACAATGCCTCCATCACTCTGAAGGACCCGACAGCTCACGCCGAAGTGCTGGCCTTGCGCACAGCGGCGAAGGCAGTGGGGAATTACCGGCTTCCGAACACCACGCTTTACGTGACTCTGGAGCCGTGTGCCATGTGCATCGGCGCCATGTTGCACGCGAGGGTGGCCACGCTGGTTTTCGGGGCGAGCGATCCGAAGGGCGGGGCGGCGGGTAGCGTTGTGGACTTGACAAAGGTATCGGTTTTCAACCATTATGTGGAAGTGATCGAAGGCGTTCGACGCGAGGAATGCGCGGAGCTTTTAAAGCTCTTTTTCCGCGAGCGCCGACAGGAAATGAAGCTGGGAGCCAAAGGAGAGGTACCGAAGTGGCCGTAACGGGGTCGACTCGAAATCGACTTGTCCTGTGAATAGCAGGGCACGTGGGTTCGAATCCCACCCTCTCCGCCAAAATAAAGCTTTGACAAAGCGGCGACCGGCGAGTAAAAGAGGCGAGCCTTGGGGAGAGATGTCCGAGCTGGCTGAAGGAGCACGACTGGAAATCGTGTGTACGCCCAAAAGGTGTACCGAGGGTTCGAATCCCTCTCTCTCCGCCACCCCTTTTCAACAAACCGGTGTGCTCGATAAAGGAAATCCGCACGGGGCTCCGCGGGTCAGGCACCCTTTATACGATCCACGCGAAAATATCGTTTGATGCGGGGAGTTATTAATGAGCCCATGTCCTATTTAGTTTTAGCACGCAAATGGCGTCCGCAAACCTTTGAAGAGCTCATCGGCCAGCCTCACGTTACCAAGACCCTCCAAAACGCCATCCGCCTGAAGCGCATTGCCCATGCCTATCTTTTCACCGGTGCACGCGGGGTGGGAAAAACCTCCGTAGCGCGGATTCTCGCCAAGGCGATCAACTGCGAACGGGACATTTCTCCCTTTCCATGCAACGAGTGCTCGAACTGCCGCGAGATTACCCAAGGGAATTCGGTGGATGTTCTGGAAATCGATGGAGCGTCCAACCGGGGCATCGACAACATCAGGGAATTGCGCGAAACGGTGCGGTACCGTCCGGGGAAGAGCCGCTACAAGATCTACATTATAGATGAAGTGCACATGCTGACAACGGAGGCCTTCAACGCGCTGCTCAAGACGCTGGAGGAGCCTCCCGATCACGTGCTCTTCATCTTCGCGACGACGGAGCCTCACAAGATCCCCTCGACGATTCTCAGCCGATGCCAGCGCTTCGACTTCCGGCGCATCCCCATGCACCAGCTCTTGAAGCATCTTGCGGACATCGTGCGTGAAGAAAAGCTGAAGCTTTCCGACGCCGTGCTTTACGCTGTAGCCCGAGAGGCGGACGGCAGCATGCGGGATGCTCAGAGCCTCCTCGAGCAGCTTCTGGCCTTCAGTGGGGATGGTCTCGGTGACGAAGAGATTCTGGATATTCTCGGAGTGGTGGACCGGCGTAGCGTCCACCGCGCGGGAGAAGCGATCCTGGCGGGTGACGTTCGCACCTGCCTCCAGGTGGTGGAGGACCTCTACCGCCGGGGGATTGACAGCAGGCGTTTTTGCCAGCAGTTGTGCGACCATTTCAGAAACCTCCTTTTTCTTTCCCTTGGAGAAGCCGGCGGTGGAGAAGGCTTTCAGCGAAGCCTGCCTGAAGAAGAACAGAAGCTTTTGAGAGAGACTGTTGGAAAGACAACACCGGACTCGCTCTATCTCTACTTCCAGATGATTTTGAAAGGCGAGGAGGAAATCCGGCGATCCACCCTGCCCAGAATCGCCCTCGAGATGCTGCTGTTGCGGCTGGCCCAGCTTCCACGTCTCGAATCCCTGAACGAAGTTCTGGATAAGCTTACAGTTCTTGAAAGTCGGCTGGCAAGCGAGCCAATGGATGCACCGCCATTCCCAACGGCTCCGGTGCGTGCTCCCGAGCGCCCTCCGGCAGCTCGGGCCGTAACACCCGAGCCGATTCCGGAGCCACCGATGGAGCTTTCGTTCGAAGAGCCCCCTCCCCTGCCTCCCCGGCCGTTTTCGGATGTCCCCTACCCTCTTTCGGAGGCTGCCCCGCCCGTGAGCAGCACTCCGGCAGCCCCAACCGCCCCCGAGGAAGTAGCGGGGCGCTGGACGGCATTTCTTCAGTGGCTGCAGGGCAAGGACGGCATTCTTGCGGCGAAGCTCGGCCACAGCCGCATTACCTCGGCGTCGGATTCCATGCTTGAGCTGGAAATTTTGGAGATCTATGAAAGCAGCGTCAACGAAGCTCATACCCTGGCCAAGCTGACGGGTGCCGCCCGAGAGTTTTTCGGGCAGGAATTCCGCTGGAGCATCAAGAGCCGGTCCTCCATGCAGCCTCGAGCTGAGCACGGGACCGCGGATGCCACCAGGCACAAACACTCCAAGGTCAATCCCAAGCGTCTCGTGATGGAGCATCCCGTTTTTCAGCAAGCCATCGAGATACTGGGGGGAGAGCTCCTGGATATTCGTCATTTGAAAACAGATCAGGCAAACAGAGGAGAAGGCGAAGTTTCCGGCAAGACCGATGACGGCACGGGACTTCAGTAGGACGTTTGTTTCGTCCTGATTCTTTGTTTGGCTCTTACTTTTTCTCTTAGGAGGAAGGAACTATGGCAAAAAGCATCAATCCCATGCAGCAGATCAAGTCGTTCCAGGACAAGATGGCCAAAATTCAGGAGGAGCTGGGCACGAAGACCGTTGAATCCTCCGCCGGTGGCGGCATGGTCACCGTGATCGCCAACGGACGCCAGGAAGTGTTGAGCCTGAAGATCGACCGGCAGGTTGTGGACCCCAATGATGTCGAGATGCTGCAGGACCTGATCGTGGCTGCCGTGAACGATGCCTTGAGAAGGTCTCAGGAGCTGGCCGCCTCGGAAATGGGCAAGCTCGCCGGTGGACTCAACATTCCCGGCTTGAAGCTTCCCGGGCTTTTTTAATGATCAAGCAAGGTTGACGGCATGAAGGGTTACCCATCGACTCTCAGCAATCTCATACGGATGCTGAGCAAGCTCCCCGGTCTGGGGGAAAAGAGCGCCACCAGGATCGTCATGCATCTTCTTCGGGCACCCAAGGAAGAGGTTGAGACCTTGGCCGGGGCCATCCTGCGGATGAAGAGCGAGATCCGGACCTGCGCCAAATGTTTTCACTTTACCGATGCGGAAATCTGCTCCTTTTGCTCCGATCCCGCTCGCGATACGGGTGAGCTCTGCGTGGTGGAAGGTACGGCGGATCTTTTGTCCATCGAGCAATCCGGGGCTTTCAAAGGGCGCTACCACGTCCTGCAAGGTGTTCTGGCACCCCTGGACGCCGTGGGTCCGGATGATATCCGCATTCGAGAGCTCTTGAAGCGAATCGACGAAGAAAACATTCGGGAAGTCATCCTTGCCGTCAATCCGAGCAACGAGGGTGAGGCAACAGCCCACTATATCGTTAAATTGCTCAAAGGCCGACCGGTGCGTATCTCGCGCATCGCCTATGGAATCCCCATGGGTGGGGACCTCAAGTACATAGACCGGTTCACTCTGGAGCGGGCCATGAAGGGCAGGCAGGCCTTCGAGTAGAGCGGCTCGTGATTCGCTACACTGGGCTGAATCCCGAAATCCAGCGCCCTCTGGGCCGGAGATAATTTTGATACGCACAAACCCTCGCCCTGCATGGATGAGCGAATTCAGCATCACCGGCGCTCTTTGTGTCGCGAGGTTTCACAGGGACAAACAACAGTTGAGTTTGAAGGAATGAGAAATAGGGCGAGTTATGCCTTGACCGATTTCTCACGATGTTGATATAAGCAAACAGTGTTAAGTTATTCGAAACAGGGCTCATGAGCTCTCAGTCGGTGTGCCCGCTCCCTGAAGGAGGAACGAGCTTCTCGGGAGAGCGGGCATGATCTCGAACGGTGAATGTGGAGAGATGAAAAATGGTTGAGATTCGTTTTCATGGACGAGGAGGGCAGGGAGCTGTGACTTCAGCGGAGCTCACAGCCCTGGCGGCTATCGAGGAAGGGAAATACGCACAGGCTTTCCCCAGTTTTGGGCCGGAGCGCCGCGGTGCGCCGGTAACGGCCTTCGTGCGGGTGAGTGACGGCCCCATCCGCACGAGGGAAAAGGTCTACAACCCGGATGTGGTTGTCGTTCTGGACCCGTCCCTTTTGCAGATCGTCAACGTGGAGGCCGGCCTCAAAGAAGGAGGCCTGGTCGTTTTGAACACCAAGAAGAGCGTGCGGGAAATCCGCAAGGAAACGGGCATCAAAGCTCGTCTGGCCCTCGTGGATGCATCCCGGATCGCCATGGAAACGATGCGTGTTCCCATTACCAACACAACCATGCTGGGGGCTCTCCTGAAAGCAGCCGGTCTGCTGCCCATGGACGCTTTGCGTGCTCCCGTTCAGCATCGTTTCGGGCCCATTGCTGAAAAGAATATGAAGGCGTGTCTTCGCGCCTTTGAAGAAACTATTGTGGAGGAATAACCCGTGGCTAAGGAAACTGGTCTCGTCAGTTGGAAGAAACTGGAGTTGGGAATTGCCATCTGTGAGCCTGGCAGCGCGAGCAAGCTCAAGACAGGAGATTGGCGATCAGCCCGCGCGGTAACGGACTATGACAAATGCGTCAGATGCGGGCGCTGCTTCATCTTCTGCCCGGACATGGTCTATGCTCGAAACGAAAAAGGCTACTACGAACAAAACTACTACTATTGCAAGGGCTGCGGGATTTGTGCTCATGAATGCCCCGTCGATGCAATCAACATGGTGCAGGAGGGCGACTGATATGGCCAAGCGAATTGGAATGGAAGTCTCCATTGCTGCAGCCGAGGCCGTGGCACTGGCAAATGTGGATGTAATTGCCGCTTATCCCATTACCCCGCAGACTCATATAGTGGAGCATCTCTCGGAGCTGGTCGCCAGCGGCCATCTGGATGCCGAGTTCATTCCGGTGGAGTCCGAGCACAGCGCGATGAGCACCTGCGTGGGATCATCCGCCGCGGGGGCTCGAACCTTTACCGCCACCAGCTCTCAGGGTTACGCTCTGATGTCGGAGATCTGCTACATCACGGCCAGCCTGCGGATGCCCATCGTAATGATAACCGCAAACCGGGCACTGAGTGGTCCCATCAACATCTGGAACGATCACGCCGACCTCATGATGGCTCGCGATACGGGCTGGGTTCAAACGGTGGCGGAAAACGGACAGGAAGTGCTGGATCTCATCTTTCACGCTTTTCGCGTGGCCGAAGACCATCGAGTCCTTCTTCCCGTGATGGTCAATCTGGACGGATTTATCCTGAGCCACATGATCGAGCCCATGATCCTGCTCGATCAGGACGAGGTGGACCGGTATCTGCCGCCCTTCAAGCCCGCGCTGCGCCTCGATCCGAAAAATCCCATAACCATCGGTCCAGTCGGCATGCCGGACGTTTACACCGAGGCCAAGAAGGCCCACGATGAGGTCCTGAAAAATTCCAAGGCGGTGGCCGTGGAAGCCTGGAAAGAATTCGGGGATCTCTTCGGGCGCTATTACCATCCCGTGGAATCTTACAAGGCTGAAGACGCCGAACATATTATCATCAGCATGGGAAGTATTTCGGAGACGGCCATGACAGCCGTCGACGCCATGCGTGAAGCGGGGAAAAAGGTCGGTCTCGTGCGCATTCGCCTGTGGCGGCCTTTTCCGGGCGATGAGCTGATCGAGGCCGTCAAGGGAGCCAAGACCCTGACCGTGCTGGATCGAGTGATGAACTTGAACGGAGTCTGCGGACCGGTCTGCGGTGAAGTGAAATCCGTTCTCTATGACAGCGGCCTGCGCCCCTTCGTGAAGAACTATATCGCGGGGCTTGGGGGCCGGGATGTCACAGTTGAGAACTTCACCGAGATGGTTGAGAAGGTAATTGCCTCCGCGGCAAACGGCGGCTCGATGGGATACGAAATCATCAATGTCAATGAATAGAAGTATGGGAGAGTGGCCCGGGACGGGAAGCCGAAGAATTCGGGGAGATGGAAGCCCGAAAGATCCGGCCTTGAAGCTCCGGTTTCTCACCTTTAGCCGATTACGAGGGATCTCATATGGGAACTGATACAGAAGCAGTGAAAGGTTTCAAGGGATTTCGTCTCACCCGGATGCCCGAAGGGGAGCCCCTTTCGCCCGGACATCGCGCGTGCCAGGGCTGCGGTGAAGTTCTGGCCCTGCGCCAGGTAATGAAAGCTCTTGGAGACAACGTCATCGTGGTTAGCGCCACGGGATGCATGGAAATCATCACCTCACCCTGGCCCCAGTCGGCCTGGCGAGTGCCCTGGCTGCACGTAGCCTTCGAGAATGCGTCCGCGGTGGTGAGCGGCGTCGAATCGGCCTACAAAGCCATGGTCCGCAAGGGGAAGATCCCCGAGACCGACGTCGTCTTCCTGGCTTACGGCGGGGACGGCTCGACGGCGGACATCGGTCTGCAGTCGCTGAGCGGCGCCCTCGAGCGCGGCCACAATTTCGTCTATGTCTGCCTCGATAACGAAGCCTACATGAACACGGGCATTCAGCGCTCCTCTTCCACGCCCTATGGAGCCAACACCACCACCTCGCCTCCGGGAAAAAAGAGCATCGGGCAGGCCACCTGGAAGAAGAACATGCCGGCCATCGTCGCGGCTCACGGGATTCCCTATATTGCAACGGCGTCCCCCGCCTTTCCCGTGGATCTGATGAACAAGGTGAAGAAGGCGGCCCTGACGCCCGGACCCGCCTATATCCATATTTTCTCACCCTGCCCCACGGGGTGGCGCGCAACTCCGGAAATGAGCGTGGAGCTGGCAAGACTGGCCGTGCTCAGCAACGTCTTTCCTCTTTATGAGATCATCAACGGAAAGTACGTCCTGTCCCGTCCCGAGCGGGCGACCTGCGGCGCCGCCTGTCCGGCCGGAATCGACATCCAGGGCTTTGTTTCCCTCATCGCCAACGGACGGTTCCAGGAAGCCCTCAATCTCATCAAAGAGGACAACCCGCTGCCGGGCATTTGCGGCCGCGTGTGCCACCATCCCTGCGAGCTCGTGTGCGGCCGGGCTGAAACGGACGGCGCCGTCGCCATCGAGTTTCTGAAGCGCTTCGTGGCCGACCTGGACCTCAAGAGCATTACCCCCTACGTACCCGCCAAAAGAGGTGAGAAGAAGAACAAGGTCGCCATCATCGGCGCCGGCCCCGGCGGACTCACCGCCGCTTACTATCTGGCCATAGAAGGCTACAAAGTGACGATGTTCGAAGCCATGCCCGACGTGGGCGGATGGCTCACCTACGGCATTCCGGAATTCCGTTTGCCGCGGGACATCATGAAGGCCGAAATCGACATCATCCGCAAGCTGGGCGTCGAGATCCGGACCGGCACGAGGGTTGGCGTCGACGTCACCATGGAAGATTTGCGCAAGCAGGGCTTCGAAGCCTTTTTCGTGGCCGTCGGCACGCAGAGAAGCATGAAGCTGAACGTCCCCGGCGAGGAGCTCACCGGTGTTTTCGCTGGTGGGGACTTCCTCCGGCAGGCCAACCAGGGGAAGGTTGCCGGCTTCGGAAAGCGCGTGGCCGTGATCGGCGGCGGCAACGTGGCGATGGATTCGGCCCGCATGGCCCTGCGCCTGGGAGCCGAAGAAGTTCATGTGCTCTATCGCCGGAGCAGGCAGGAAATGCCGGCCGGGGAAGAAGAAATCGTCGAAGCGGAACAGGAAAAGATCCAGTTCCATTTCCTCACCGCTCCCGTCGAGATTCTGGGCAGTGATGGAAAAGTGAAGGAAGTCCGCTGCCTCCGCATGCAGCTCTGCGAGCCCGACGCCAGCGGCCGGTGCCGTCCCGAGGCGATTCCCGGCTCCGAGCACACGGTTGCCGTGGACACCGTCATTGCCGCTATCGGGCTCGGTACGGATCTCTCCCTTTTCGATAACGGGTCCGAAGACAGCCGCCCCGCCGTAACCGACTGGGGAACCCTTGAAGCCGATCCGGTGACATACGCCACTTCCATCCCCGGCGTGTTTGCCGGCGGCGACGTGGTTACGGGAGCCGCAACTGTAGTTGGGGCAATCGAAGCCGGAAAAGAAGTGGCCCTCTCCATCGACCGTTACTTGATGCGCAAGGATCTGGCCAAAGGGAGGGCCAAGATCAAGGTCGACCTGCCCGCCGCCGTATCGGCGATGCAAGGCCGCCGGGCCGCCATGCCGCATCTCTCTCCCGAGGAGCGCCGGCGTACCCAGGATGAAGTCATGCTGGGCTTCACTGAAGCCCAGGCCGTCCAGGAAGCCAAGTGCTGCCTCCAGTGCGGCCGGACGAGAGCTGAAGGCGACAAAGTGACGGTTGCCGAATACTTCAAGGCTCAGAGACGCTTCCGCCATCTGACGGAAACGGAAGTCGCCAAGATCCAGACCCGTGTGGACGCCGAGTACGAGGCACTGCTCGAGCGTTGCGGTATGAGGTAGGGAGAAGGCTTTTGAATGTGTTCCGAAGGGCAAGAGCCGACCGTAAGGGTACAAAAGCTTTTTATTGACAAACGGCGGTAGCTTTGCTAAAGAGTATTTCTCGTTTGATTGATCCCCGGTAGCTCAATCGGCAGAGCGGGTGGCTGTAGACAGGTAAAGTTTATATAAATCTGCAGCTTTCACGAGTAATCGTGGATGAAAAATCGGGTGAATTCAGGGAAGCCCGCCCTCCGTCAAAAGCGGAAAAGGGTAATCCTGAGCCAAGCCCTGAATCGATGGTTCGAGGTTCAGGGAAGGTGCAGAGACTAGAGCTTGTGCTCGTACTCCGGATAGTCTGATTTCCGGGGGAAGCGCCCGACACCCTCACCTGGGTATTCCAGGCGGGTGATGAGATAGTCCAAGCCCAGGAGAAATTTTGGGGCACTTGTAACCACTAGGTTGGCGGTTCGAGTCCGTCCCGGGGAGCCAGAAAACACGATGGGCTAGCTGATTTCAGCTAGCCCATTTTGTTTTTCCGTGTCAATTGTTTGCCCAGGTCATTAAACTTATTTTATTGAGGTTCGAGACACGATTGAAATAACAGCAAGCCGCACAGGTCGAAAGAATGGGATGTCGGTATGGAAAGAGAGCGGGTAAAGGTTCTTCTCATTGAAGACGACGAGGACGACTATGTCCTGATCAGGGATTGGCTTTCACAGATTCCCCATTCGAAATACGAGCTGGAGTGGGTCTCGACCTATGAGAGAGGTCTCGAAGCCATCGCTCGTGGGAGCCACCATGTTTGCCTCCTCGACTACCGGCTTGGCCGCCATGATGGACTCGACCTGCTGCGAAATGCCATGAAAAACGGCTGCACGGCACCCATTATCTTTCTTACGGGCCAGGGAGACTACGACGTGGATGTCCGGGCCATGAAGGCAGGAGCCGACGATTACCTGGTGAAAGGCCAAATCAGCTTCCCTCTTCTGGAGCGCTCCATCCGCTACGCCATCGAGCGCAAAAGGACGGAGAGGATTCAGGCCGAGAGCAGAGCCAAGAGCGAGTTCCTGTCGAGTATGTCCCACGAGCTGCGAACCCCCCTCAACGCAATCATCGGTTTTTCCCAAGTTCTCGAAGAACAGTCCTGCGGCGAGCTGAACGAAACACAGGCACAATACGTCGAAGACATTCTGGACAGCGGCATGCATCTGCTCTCCCTTATCAACGATATCCTCGATTTATCGAAGATCGAGGCAGGGAAGATGGACCCGGAAATCTCTCAGGTGCATATCCGGGAGCTTGTCGAGCAAAGCTTGATAATGATCAAGGAAAAGGCATCGAGGCATGGGATTACGCTGGACTTGCATATTGCACCGGCGCTGGAGGAGCTCAAAATCGCGGCCGACGAACGAATGCTCAAACAGATCATGCTCAATCTCCTCTCCAATGCTTCCAAATTCACTCCTGACGGCGGTTCCATTCGCATCTCCGCTGAAACGGGCCGGCACCCTCTGCCGGAGCATGATGGTGCTTCCGAAACGGCTTTTGGCCAGGAAGCAGGAGAGACCGGAGAAGAGCCCCTTGTATCCCGCAAAGTCATCAAGATTTGCGTAACGGACACCGGCATCGGTATTTCTTCCGAAGATAGGAAAAGGATCTTCGACGAGTTTTACCAGGTAAAGCGCGGAACAATGGGTAAGCCGTCGGGAACGGGCCTTGGGCTGTCTTTGGCCAAGCGTTTCGTGGAGGTACATGGAGGCCGGATCTGGTCGGAAAGCGAAGGACCCGGAAAGGGAAGCCGTTTCTGTTTTGTTCTCCCCATCGATAGAAGCGCTCTGGACACCTGAGGACCGGTACCTCACGATGAAAGCAAACGAGCAGTTGCAGCATGAAATGGAGGAACGCAGGCGAGCGGAGGGAGAGCTCAAGCGGACCAAGGAATATCTTGAAAACGTCATTCAAAATTCCGTGGATGCTATCGGCATCGTTGATGAAAGTGCACGAGTAATTCTCTGGAACCAGCGCGCCAGGGAAATTTATGGCTACAGTCTGGAGGAGCTGGCGGGAAAAACGGCCTTCGACCTCTATGCGGACCGGGATGAGCTGGCTCGGATGCTCGAAAGGCTTCGCAAAGAAGGCGTTGTTCGCGAATACGAGATCCTCATGAAAAAACGAGACGGCAATATAGTCCCCATGGACATCTCCATCAGTCTGCTCAAGGACGAGCACGGCAGGACCATCGGAAGCGTATGCGTCGCGCGGGACCTCTCGGAGCGCAAACGGGCGGAGATGGAGCTCAAGCGCGCCAAGGAGGAGCTGAGCCGCTACTCGAAGGACCTCGAAAGGCAGGTCAGGGAAAGGACTCGACAGATCACCGGCATTCTTCGCTACATGCCCGCCGTGGCTTCCATCAAGGATACGGAGGGGCACTACAGACTGATCAATTCCCGCTTCGAGGATCTCTTCCACATTAAGAACAAGGAGGCACGCGGCAAGTGCGACTACGACATCTTCCCCGTCGAGTATGCCGACCGCCTTCGGGCGAACGAGCTGCGGGTTCTTGCCGAAAAGCGTCCCCTCCAGACGGAAGTCTGCCTTCCTCAGGACGACGGTCTGCATACCTACCTCTCCATCAAGTTCCCACTGTATGACGAACAGGGCACGTCCACCGGGGTTTGCGACATTTCCACCGATATCACAGAGCTCAAGAGAGCCCAGGAGCAACTGCGGCGCCTTTCGGGCAATATCATGGCAAACCAGGAAAAAGAGCGCGCCGTTATCGCTCGCGAGCTCCATGACGAGGTCGGCCAGGTGCTTACCGCTCTTCGCATGGATTCCGTATGGATGCGCAACCGCCTCAAAGACTCGGACCCGGTCGCCGCTCAGCGCGCCTTGACTCTGTGCGACCTGATAGATAAAACCATCGATGAAGTCCGCGCCATGGCTCTTCGTCTGCGCCCGAGCGTTCTCGACGATCTGGGGCTCATTCCAGCCCTCGAGTGGCACACCACGGACGTCGAAAAGCGTAGCGGAATCGCCTGCATCTTCAAGCACAGCAACGTACCGAAGGTGGACGACATCGTGGCCACCGCAGCCTACCGGATCGCTCAGGAGGCCCTGACCAACGTGGTCCGCCACTCTTGCGCCACTCATGCGGAAGTGACCCTGCGGACGGAAGGCAGCGTCCTGACTCTCACCATAGTGGACAACGGCCAGGGGTTCACCGCTCCCAAGCTGACCGAATTCGAAGGCCTGGGGCTGGCGGGCATGCGAGAGCGCGCCAGTCTGGCGGGAGGAACTCTGGAAATTCATTCCGAACCGGGAAAAGGCACGCAGGTGTGCTGCAAACTGCCTTTGAGCGACAAGAACGCCACGATCACGCCTGAAAAGTAGAACACGGAGGTCGTTAGTGATAAAGGTCCTGTTGGCAGACGATCATAGCATCGTTCGAGCCGGGCTTCGCCGCATCATCGAGGACAGTGGCGACATGGTGGTGGTCGCGGAAGCCGAAGACGGCCGGGAAGCCATACGGCAAGTGCACGAGAAAATGCCCGACGTGGCCGTCATCGATATTTCGATGCCGGGTCTGGACGGCCTCGAAGTCATCAGCCAGCTCCACTCTCAGTATCCGAAGCTGGTTCTCCTGGTCCTGACCATGCACGAAGAAGAGCAATACGTAATCCGGGCCATAGGTGCGGGTGCCATGGGCTACATCACCAAACGGTCGGCACCGGAGCAACTGGTGAACGCCATACGAAAAGTCTACGCCGGAGGACGCTATCTCAGCGATTCCGCCGCCGAGTCCCTTGCTGTCCGCGTGGCAAAAGGTGCTCCTGGACGATCTCTTCTCGATTCCCTGTCCAACAGGGAAATCCAGGTCCTGAGGCGCCTCGCCATGGGCCAGACCACCCGTGAAGTGGCCGAGGCCTACAATATCAGCACCAAAACCGTGGACACCTATCGCTTTCGCCTCCTGAAGAAGCTCAACCTGCGCAATAACGCCGAGATCTCCCGCTTTGCGATTCAGAACGGCCTTGTGGAGCTCTGATTTTCTTTGTAGTCAAAAGACTGCTCCATCACTCACTTATCTGGCCGTAAGAGATTTTCTTACAACTACAGACGTCTTTTTCTTACAAAAAAATCAGTAACACCCCGATTTTCAACACTCCACTAATCTAATACTGTGCCATGTACGTTCTTCTATTGTTTTACACTGCTTGGTGAAAAGTTGAGAACGGCTGCGGGCATAGGGGCAGATTCGAAGCGAAGGAGCGATCGAAATGGTTGAGATCAGGTTTCATGGAAGGGATGATCAGGGAGCTCTGGCTTCCGCCGAATTGACGGCGATGGCGGCCATGGCACAAGGTAAGTTTGCGGAAGCTTACCCCAATTCCGTCTGCGAGCGCCGGGGGGTACCCGTGACTGCTTGCGTGCGGATCAGCGACACGCCTGTTCGTACGCGCAGGAAAGCGTCTTCTCCGAGCGTCGTCGTCGTTTTGGACCCAACCCTTTTGCCCTCGGTGGATGTGACCAGGGACTTGAAGCCCGAAGGCCTCGTCATCGTGAACACAAGAAAGACTTCCGCGGAAATCCGCGGGGAGACAGGCATCCGTTCACGCCTCGCCGTGGTAGATGCCAGTGGAGGTCCTTTGGAAATCACGGACATTCCCATCACCGAAACCGCCACGCTGGGAGCTCTGATCATCACCCCCCAAGCCCCGGTGTCGGAGGATTGTCTGGCTGCCGCGGACAACCTCTTTCACCCTTTGGGAGAGGCCGGCTTCACAACGTCTCCCTGTGGCTTTGAAACGGCTCACGCTTTGGTGTAGCACTTTTCAGCATCCTTTATTTCACCGCGGAGACGCGGAGACGCAGAGAAATTTCACGAAAATTCCAACGATTCTCTGCGTCTCTGCGTCTCTGCGGTGAACACAAGAGCAGAGGATCATCACGCGACCGTGATTTTCTCTTTCTTCCGGACGGCTTCCTTCTTCAGCCTGTTGACCGTTTTTTCGAGAACGGGAAAGACATTTTCTCGAATATCGCCCGCGACGACCACGAACATGACGTCTTCTCCCACTTGACGGCGCCCGGTGAACAGGTGGGCCTCGATGGCGGCGATACCGGACTGGGAGCGCATCTCCCGGAGAACCTGTTCCCAAACGGGGGAATCCACATCTATGTCCAGATATTCCGCCGGCTCACCGGCACGGGTGGTGCCGCGAACGATCCCGTTGTGGCACACGATCATCCCTACTTTTGCCGGGTCCATCTCTCGCTTCACTTTTTCGACCAGGTCATACAACGTCGGCATGGTGTTCCTCCTCTTTCTCGGCTATTTGCGCATTTCCCGCGCCGGTTCAATTGCTGTTGATTCTTAAAACCCTTGCTGCTATAGACGGTCGGGAAATAGTTTTTGATATCATCGAACTTCGTACTTTGAAACCGGATGTTTTTCAACCCGGTTCCTTGAGCTTAATTGTTGGAACGGGCCGGCGCAAGCGGGGAAAAAGGTGAATTGGTGAGTCGGTGAATTGGTGAACCGGTGTTTTTCCGACAGAAGGCGGTCGATGGGAATCGACGGGCGGCATCATGCAGCAACAGTGTTGAGGAGGCAGGACATGTTTGAAGAGAAGGATTTAGAAAAGATCAAGGCCGGCAAGGATAAATGGGAACAGGGTCCCGTCGGGAAGACGCTCTCCCGTGCTCCCGAGCGCAAACCCGTCTTCACGAGCATCTCCAACATCCCGGTCGAGCGGCTCTATACGCCCCTGGACGTCGCACGGACGGATTTTGACCGCGATATTGGGTATCCCGGCGAATATCCTTTCACGCGTGGGGTACAGCCCACCATGTATCGTGGCCGCTTCTGGACCATGCGCCAGTACGCCGGCTTCGGCAGCGCGCGGGAAAGCAACGCCCGTTACCGCTATCTTCTGCGGCAGGGGCAAACCGGCCTCAGCGTGGCCTTCGACCTTCCTACCCAGGCCGGCTATGACAGCGACCATGCCCTTTCAATGGGCGAGGTGGGAAAAGTGGGCGTTGCCATCGATTCCATCGAGGACATGCGCGTGCTCTTCGACAACATCCCCCTCGATAAAGTCACTACTTCCATGACCATCAACGCCCCAGCCACTGTGCTTCTCGCCATGTACCTGGCCATCGGCGGAGAGCAGGGCGTATCCTTCGAAAAGATCGGAGGCACCGTTCAGAACGATATTTTGAAAGAGCTCACCGTCCGCGGCCAGTACATCTATCCTCCCAAGCCCAGCATGCGGCTGACCGTGGACTTGATCGAATACTGCTTCAAAAACGTCCCCAAATGGAACACCATAAGCATCAGCGGCTATCACATCCGGGAAGCCGGTTCGACGGCGGCTCAGGAAATGGCCTTCACCATCGCCGACGGAATCGCCTACGTCCAGGCCTGCGTGGACCGCGGAATGCCGGTGGATTCTTTTGCTCCGCGCCTGAGCTTCTTTTTCAACTCCTTCACCAACGTCCTCGAGGAAGTGGCCAAGTTCCGCGCCGGCCGCAGGTACTGGGCCAAGGTCATGAAAGAGCGCTTCGGGGCCAAGGATCCAAAATCCATGATGATGCGCTACCACGTTCAGACGGGCGGCGTGACCCTCACGGCCCAGCAGCCTCTCAACAACGTGGTGCGTGTCGCCCTTCAGGCCTACGCGGCGGCTCTCGGCGGCTGTCAGTCCCTGCATACCAATTCCTATGATGAAGCCCTGTGCCTGCCCACGCAGGACGCGGTGACCGTGGCCCTGCGCACGCAGCAGGTCGTGGCCGAAGAAAGCGGCGCAGCCGACACCATCGATCCACTGGCGGGCTGTTATTTCGTCGAGGCACTGACGGACCGGATCGAGGCCGAAATCGAAGACTATATCAAGAAAATCGACGCCATGGGCGGCACGCTCCCCGCCATCGAGCAGGGATACATTCAGAAAGAAATCCAAAACAGCGCCTATCGCTTTCAGAGAGAAATCGAAACGAACGAGCGCGTCTACGTCGGCATCAACAAGTACACCATGGAAGAGCCTCCTCCCACCAATCTTCTCAGAGTGGACATGTCGGTGGGAGAAATCGAATCGGAAAAGCTGCGCAAGCTTCGCGCCGAAAGAGATCAGGCGCAGTGGAAGATGGCGCTGGACCAACTGAGGGAAGTCTCTCAAACGGATCGGAATGTCATGCCGGCAGTGATCGAGGCCGTCAAGGCGCGAGCCACCATCGGAGAAATCTGCGACGTATGGCGTGACATCTACGGCGAATACCGACCTAAAGAATTTGTGTGAGAGTACGAACCGATCTTGAAGACATAAACTGATTTTTCCATGTTTGGAGGTTGATTCCATGGCACGAGAACGAAAGATCAAGATCATTGTGGCTAAACCCGGTCTGGACGGGCATGACCGCGGCGCCAAGCTCTTATCGAGGATATTTGCCGAAGCGGGTATGGAAGTCGTTTACACCGGACTTCGCCAGACTCCGGAGATGATCGTCGAAACCGCTCTCCAGGAGGACGCCGATGTCGTAGGGCTGAGCAGTCTTTCGGGAGTACACAACTACTTTTTTCCCAAGGTGGTGGAAATGATGCGGGAAAAGGGCCTGGAAGACGTGCTCGTCGTGGGCGGCGGCATAATTCCTCTCGAGGACATAGATGCTCTCAAGACAGCCGGAGTCCACGGGATTTTCGGCCCGGGGACATCCACCGCGGAGATCGTGGATTTCATCCGTAACAACGTTCGAACGCGCGAGGCATAAGGACATCGGGTTAGCTCGGCGCCTTTCGTGCCGGCTTTGAGCGGCAATATCACGCGAAGGCGCGAAGACGCGGAGAATAGTGATTGTAAAAAGATGCCTTCTCCGCATCTTTGCGTCTCTGCGTGAGAAGAGAAGAATGGTCGAATGCCATGGACTACGTTAAAGACATCCTGGAAGGTTCTCCCCGCGCGGTAGCGCGTCTTATAAGCTGGCTGGAAGATGAAGACGAGCGGGCCTACCCCATAATGGAAAAGCTGTATCCGCACACGGGAAAGGCCTATGTCATCGGTATCACCGGCTCTCCAGGGGCGGGGAAGAGCACCCTCACCGACAGATTGACCCATGCCATCAGGAAGAAGGGGCTCACTGTGGGCATTGTAGCCGTGGACCCTTCCAGTCCTTTCACCGGAGGTGCCGTGCTGGGAGACCGCGTGCGCATGAGCCGGCTCGCCACCGACGCCGGTGTTTACATCCGGAGCATGGCCACTCGTGGCTTCCTGGGAGGCACGGCCAAGGCAACGGCGGAAGTGGTTAAGGCGCTGGACGCTTTCGGCAAGGACGTCATCCTCATTGAAACCGTTGGCGTGGGCCAGGACGAAGTGGATATCATTCGGATCGCCGATACCACATGCCTTGTGCTGGTTCCCGGACTCGGGGACGCCATCCAGAGCATGAAATCCGGTGTAATGGAAATCGCCGACGTTTTCGTTATCAACAAGGCGGATCGGCAAGGGGCCGACCAGCTCTGTGCCGAGGTTTCTTCCCGCGTCGAGCAGGACAATCAGATCAAGCCCAGAGACTGGTCCCCACGCGTGATCAGAACGGTTGCCGTCGAGGACCAGGGCATGGACGACCTCTGGCAATCCATTCAGGACCACCGGAGTCATCTAGAGAGCACCGGGAAGCTTATCGAAAAACGCCGGGAGCGCACCTGCCAGGAAACGCTTCAGATGATCCACAACGAGCTCTTCCGCCTGGTCAGGGAGCATCTCGAAGAAACAGGGCAGTTCAAGTGCTTTGTAGACGATATCATGGGGCGCACTCGTGACCCTTACAGCATAATGCGTGAAATTGTGAAAAACTGGCTTTCTCTTCCGAAGAAATAGTCCGACAGATCAAAAGGAGGTAATACCATGAAGGTTCTTAGAGTCGATCATATCGGGGTCGCGGTGAACAATATCGCTGAAGCTAGTAAGCTCTACGAGGACCTGCTCGGTCTCACCAACGCCGGCAGCGAAACCGTCCAGGAACAGAAGGTGACCACCGCCTTTTTTCCCGTGGGAGACACGGAAGTGGAGCTGCTGGAGTCCACCGCCCCTGACGGCCCTATCGCCAAGTACCTGGAAAAACGAGGCGAAGGAGTCCATCATATCGCCTTTCGCGTGGACAATATCGAGGAGGCCCTGGCCGAGCTGAAGGCTAAAGGGGTGAAGCTGATCGACGAAAAACCGCGAAAAGGCGCCGGCGGAGCCAGGATCGCCTTCCTGCATCCCAAGTCTACTTACGGGGTACTGGTGGAGCTGTGTCAGAGGGATGAGTAGGTGAGCAGGCAGGTCATAATGCACGCTCTTGGGTTCACCGCAGAGACGCAAAGAGCGCAGGAAAACGCCGAGGAGTTCTATAAGAATTTTAACGACTCTCTGCGTTCTCTCTGCGTCCTCGGCGTCTCTGCGGTTAACACAAGCTGCTCCGCTCATACAGGATGGCCGAAACGATGATCGTGGCCCTCGCTGGATTCCCGCCAAAGCATGCTGGAATAACTAAAATATCACCTACCGGATGAAGGATGCCGTTTCTTCTTTCAGGTCCTCTTTCTTTCCAATTCGGTAAGCATCGACAGTCCCGATAATCCAGCAGAGGACAATTATCAGAATAAGCGAATTAAACACCAGACTGTTTGAGGCGGCAGTCGCCCGGGTGGCGGCGTTTGAAATGTTATCCATATCGATTACACCACGCTTCGACTCAATATCCCGGAGGATGACCATAGCCGTTTGTACAGCCTGCACGACAATAGCCAGCAGGCATCCCGTGACCACAATAAGCAAGGCGATACCGCGCTTGTAGTGTTTCAGCACGATCTGGCCCAGACCGGGAAATACCAGGCCGGACAACAAGGCTCCTTTCACCGCTCTATTCATCAAGCCATCCTCTCATACGTTATCGGAGCGGGAACATTTCATTGAGCGGCTGTCTTCTGTGTATCACGAACCCCCACAAAGCTCTGCTTCACGATTGCCTGTCCTTCCTCTGAAAGCAAGAAGTCGATCAGCACCTTGACATTACCGGTGGGAGCCCCCCTGGTCCCCCAGTAGAGAGGGCGGGTCAGAGGATAGCGGGGGTTGGTGGGAGAGGGCTCCTGACCATCGACGGCCAGTATCCTGGCATTCGGCTCTCTTTGGATAAAGGCCAGAGGACAGAAGCCGATAGCATCCGGGACCTTGTTGATATTTTGCGCCACCTGCAGTGGTATGCGCATAGGTACCACTTTTTCTCCAAAGCTCCCCTTTTCCAGGACAACTTCCTTGAAGATCTCGTAGCCGGCACTGATGGTATCCATCGTGAACACTACGATACGGGCATCTTTGCCGCCTACTTCAGACCAGTTGGTTATCTTACCCGCAAAAATTCCCTTCAACTGCTCCTTGGTCAACCCCTTGACCGGATTGCCCGTATTAATGGCAACGGCCAGAATATCGGAGCCAATAAGAGTGGCAACGATACCCTTGGCAATGGCATCCTTCGATATATTTCCACCCGACCCTACCACATCGGCCTTCCCGTTGATAACCTCTTGGATTCCTACTCCGGTCGAGCCGCTCGCATCAGCATCGATTATAATATTATACTTCTCTTTCATGATCGGTGCCATCTTATCGACAAGCCCTACTTTCATAGTCACAGAGCCGAGATAGCGAAGCCGGCTCTCCTGTGAATGAGCCCACCGGGTCGAAATGCTCAGGGCCAGTGTTAGAGCGACAGCAACAAGAATAAGCTTCCTCATACCCTACCTCCTATTGAACGATTTGTTTGAAAAGTGGGTGACCTTCCCGGTATTCGATAAAGCAGAGAAATGCCGACCGAACCGCTGAGTCACCTCGCTCTTGCCTCGCGTGCCGCATCGATTACGTGGAGAATGATTTATGAGGCCGTTCCAGGTCCCATTTACATACCACCTCGTTTGATAGGTAATGGGGGAGCCGCTTCCTGGTCGCATAAGAAGGGCCATGGTGTCAAGTCTAAAATCAATCCCTTGATCCTGTTTCACGACATCCAATCCGACAACACCATCCCGGCACATAGGGATCATGCTGGAGGCAGGCAGGAATTACTGGCGACACCGGAAAAAATTTCCTTCTCCGGGTTATCATTCAGACCAAGGTCAGGTTCCGAACGGGACTAGTTGCTGTTTTCATTGAGTCTTTTCGAGAGTCACGGCCATGGCATCATGATTGCTTCTTCCTGCGAGTGAACGGAGTTACTTGGATTTAATCTTTCGGATCAGGATCGAAGAGATATGCTTTCAAATCAGCTCAATCCAGCACAATTGATGATGGGCTACCTTTCGAAAGAGCAGGGGAAGCTCTCCGACAAGATCAAGAGCTCCGATTTTTCCAAGACGCTCGAAAAGGAACGTTCGGGATTGCAGCAGGCAGGCACCCATAAAGATTCTAAATTATCCGAAGAATTGGCTCATGCTCAGGATAACCCCCTGGCCGCGATGTACCAGCAACAGCCCCTTATCAATCTCCCCGTTTCCAACTTCGTACCGACCTCCGAACGGAATACGCTCTCTCTGATCGACAAGGCGAAACAGGCTGCGGAGTCCGACACCAAAACAACGCCGCGGCTGCGCAGATCGTCCGACGTGAAGAGGTCGGTGCAGTCTTCCATGGAAAAAGCGAAAGAGAACCTCGTTTTTACAAACTCGAGGGCCGTTGAAAGAATTGCAGCTCAGTTGCAGCTCCCGGCAGCCGAAGCAAGGAAAGCCTTCAAGAGCACCTCGGACGGCCAGGGACACCTTTCATGCAAAGAACTGCTTACCATTCTGGATCGGCAGCAGAATTCGAATCAGCAGACCTCGGGCCAGATCAGAATTGTATCTCGGGACGTTCAGGACCTGCTCGACTCATCTCAACAGCTTCAGGAGGACTCCGGAATCCAGAAGCTGCAATTGAAGGCCAAGTCCAGCGGCTACTATACACCGAATGAATTCAAGGATCTTCTGAACCGCATGGTGCGGCAGATTGCCGGTAGCGGTGCGACGGGACAATCCTCTGCTTCCGGTAGCACACAAACAACGACGTCTTCGACAGCCACGGGGACAGATCAGGGAGCAAGCTCTCATGCCCCTGTTTCTCCGGGACAGGTTCAGAGTCTCGCTGCCACTGTTGTGCCGTCTTTTTCAAAGCAGATTGCTTCGAAAGGGCCGGGGGACAAGGAAGACTATTCTCCGACCATCCTTTCCGATGCAAAGAAAGTCACCGCATCGAATGCGAAACAAGCTCAGAAGGCGAAAGATGAAGTCAGATCCTCAAGACCGGCCACTGGAGCTGTGGCCACCGAGATCACGACCGGAACCGGGTCCGCTACCAGGCAAGCAGACGTCGTAACCCTTTCGACTCAGGAGCCTTTTTCCACGGACAGCGCAGCCTGGCATCTTGAAAGCACCACTGTGAAGTCGATATCTCTCGCCACCGGCGAGTCCATCCAGAATGCCGGCCAAGCCGAGGGAGCCCGGACGGTGGAGGCAGCTCCTTCTCGAGCACAATCTCAACCGGTGTCCCAGTCAAGCTCACCTGATCCGGCGGCCACGAACAAGGTCCTGCCTGAGACCCATCCGGAGAATGCCATGGGGTCCGGAATCGAAGGGCAGACGGTCGTAAGGACTGCGAAGGCCGAATCGAGCCAGGTCGAAAATTCAACGGGTACCTTCCAGAGCTTGTTTGAATCCACTTCGGAAGAGCCACGAGTCATCCCTTCCCGGGAAACAGGCAATCCTTCCGCCCAAAATGGAAAGGGACCACAGGAACAGACTTACAGCTCTTTCGAATCCAGGGAGCTTCCAAACGGCATCGGCCAACAGGTCGCCGCTAACGAGGCGCTACAGACCGGTACAGCCGGCGACACAGAGACAACCGCAGCCCCGTCTACTGTCTCGGATACGGCAAACAATCAGGGAGGAAGCTCTCTCAGTCCCGTTCTGTCGGAGCAGATCCGGATTTCGGCGGCCGGTTCCGTGCCCTCCCCTTCCAGCAAGAGCACTCCGAAGATAGCCGGCGATCAGGTAGCTGGCGACCAGATAGCCGGCGACCAGGGATCTGATCTTCCGGCCAGCCCTTCAGTTGCAAAAGATGCGGCCACGTCGATTCCACAATCACCTCTGTCCACAAATGAAAAAGCTGCATCCCCGGCTTCAGAGACATCGAACGCAACCAGCCCTTCGACTCCGGAGCCGCTTCAAGGGAGCACCACGGTAAAGCCCGAAGGAGCTTCGGTAAAGTCGGCATCACTTGACTCCGGCAAAGCTCCCCAAAAGGCAGGCGCCACCCGGGCGACCCAGCAGGCAGAGGCAGCTCCATCCCAAGGGCAGCCAGTGTCAGCGACATCGGACGCAACCAGCCCTTCGACTACAGAGCCGCTTCAAGGGAGCACCACGGTAAAGTCCGAAGGAGCTTCGGTAAAGTCGGCATCACTTGACTCCGGCAAAGCTCCCCAAAAGGCAGGCGCCACCCAGGCGCCCCAACAGGCAGAGGCAGCTCCATCCCAAGGGCAGCCAGTGTCGGCCGCTCAGTTGACTGCAACCGATTTCACGGTCATGGACAAGATCTATCAGGCGGTCAATGCGCAAGGGGCTTCGGTGTCGGGAACCGAAGGACAGGCTGTCGCCGGTAAAGCGGGAACCGAAGCCGGTCAAGTCGACAATTCCTCCGGGGCGGGCCGGGATGTATCCGAAGCCGTTTCAGAAGAGCCCCGAATCATGGGCTCCCAGGGAGCAGGCAACTTGTCCGCCAACACGGGGAAGGGCATGAAAGAACAAGGCTTCAACTCTTTCGGCTCCAATGAAACAGCTTCGCCGCTGGAAGCCGTTGCACTCAAGGGCGATTCCACACGGAGCGTTCAGGGGGTTTTTCAGGTTACCCCCATACTGAACGGGGCAAACGAATCCCCCTTGAGCGGGAGTCTTTCCATGCAAGGATCGAATTGGCCACAGGAACTGGCACAGAAATTCCAGGAAATGACTCAGCAGAAGCAAAATCAAATCACCCTCGAGCTAGAGCCCGAGCATCTCGGGAAAATTCTTCTGAAGATCGAAACACGCCAGAACCACGTGAACGCATGGGTCTCGACGGAAAATCAACAGGTCAAGACCATACTTACGCAGGACACATCCCTTCTTCGACAGCATTTGGAAGAGCAGGGATTGACACTGGGTCAACTTTCCGTTGATCTCCAGCAGGGAAAAGGCCACTCGCAATCCGCGCGCCAGCTCTCCTCAGGGAGAAAGCAAGCTGCAAAGGCACCCGGGATTCAGGCGATGGAGCGACCGGCTATCACGGCCACCCAAGTTTTCGACCGTAGTGCATCCGGCGAGCAACGCATCAACCTGTTTGCCTGAGGGTCATGACTAGAGGGTTCAACGAGATCGTAACGAGAGGAGATGACGATGGCCACCACGGCGATTCAATCCACGATCAACAGTGCAGCCAACGGCGTAGCGGCTCAGAGCCAGACGACGAGTACCAAGAACACGCAGATGGATATGACTGCTTTCCTCAGGATGTTCACAACCCAACTGCAATACCAGGATCCCACGAACCCGCTCGAGTCCTATGAACTGGCCGCTCAGCTCGCTCAATTCAGTACCGTTGCCGAGCTTACCGATATCGACAGCAATCTCGTCAAACAGCAGTCGCTGCTCACCGGCATCAGCAATGCCCAGATGATAGAGGATCTGGGCAAACAGGTGACAGGCGTGGGCGATTCCCTGCAATTGAAGGGAGGGAGCACTTCCAGCGCTCATTATGAGCTCAATGCTTCCGCCAGCCAGGCTACCGTGAAAATATACGATGATCAGAACCAGTTGCTACGAACCATGGAAGTCGGACAACAGAGCGCAGGACGTTATGACATCAATTGGGACGGCCTTGATGATTCGGGAAAGGCCGTAGCGGATGGAAATTATCACTTCGACGTGGAAGCGGTCGATGCGACGGGAAACGCGGTGGATGTGACCAAAACCATCAGCGGCAAGGTAATCTCCTGTCGCGTTGACAATGGCATCGGTTATCTGGTCCTGGACAATTCCAATGGAATCAAGTTAGCGAACAGTGCCGTGATTGAAGTGGCCGATCCGCCCGCCAGTTGATCTATCCGGCCGGCCATTCCGGTTCGCGGATAGAACGGGGCAACCTGTCTGAATATTGAATTGTATCGCATAAGGAGGAAAACACCATGAGTATCAATGCTGCACTTTTCAATGGATTGGCCGGAATGAACAGCTTCAGCACGGCTCTGTCCGTGGTGAGCGACAATGTAGCCAACGCAAACACTACAGGATTCAAGGCAAATACCCCGCTCTTCAGCGATCTGGTGAGCGGCTTCTTTACGGGCATGCTGGGCGACACGGAAATGGCCGGGGCAGGCAGCAGGGCCACGTCCGTTCTCTCCAATCTCAATCAGGGCTCCATTGGCGATGGAACCCGCTGGTCAGATCTCGCGATTCAGGGAGATGGCTTTTTTGCCGTGCAGGATTCCGCGGGAGAAACATTTTACACCCGTGACGGCAGTTTCAAGCTGGATAATCAGGGATATCTCGCCACCAACTCCGGCAATCGCGTACTCGACACAGGCGGCAATCCTATCCAGGTGATGCAGAACCTCCCCACGATCGATATCAGCAACTTGAGCGTGAGCAACGACGGAACGATCAGCTACACCGACGCCACTGGGCAGCCTCAAACCATGGCCTCGCAGATCGGCATCACGACTTTTCGTGATCCCAATGCCCTGCTCCGCCGAGGCAACAACATGTTTTCACCTCTGGACCCGGCGGACGCACAGGTCGGCACCGCCAACGACGGAATTCGAGGTGCCATCATGGGCTCCTCCCTCGAATCTTCAAACGTGGATCTGGCAAAGGAAATGGTCAACATGATCATCTACCAGGCCAGCTATAATGCCAATTCCAAGAGCATCAGCACCAGTAAGGACATGATCGACACGACCATCGGCATGGTGCGTTAGCTCACTGACTGAGTGACTGACTGGCTGACTGAGCTTTTCACCGCAGAGACGCAGAGAAAGCGCAGAGAAAGCGCAGAGAAATTTCACGAGAATTCCAACGGCTCTTCCGCGTCTTCTCTGCGCCCTCTGCGTCTCTGCATCTCTGCGTCTCTGCGGTGAGCACAAGAAGGAATTTGAGAGAGTACAGGTCAAATTATTGACTTGCACCCTTCTTCCTTCCATGTCAAAGCCTCTTCATTTGCATCCGATCCACACCGGAACGCCTTCCATCATCCACCCTTCGCTCCGAGCCTTCTCTCCTGGCACGCTCATTGCTTGGTCTATAGCTGGTTTTCACTCATTTTGCAGAGCTCCTTGTGCACGCCGATACGAAACGGATCTCGAACATCTTGTATACCGTTCCTTCTTGGGTTGGCAAAGAGTCAGCGACGTAGTAAAACTGTACCGGTGCAAATGGCGGTTACCAAAGGTAGACCACGTGGAAAGGAGCTTCACGACTTATGGCCAAGGAAAAGGAAAAGCCCGCCCCCGAAGAAGGGCAGGAGGGAAAAAAGAAACCTCCCATGTTGATCATCATTGCCGCTGTCGCTGTCATCGTTCTCGGCGGGGGAGGTTTTTTTGCCTGGAAAATGCTCAAGGGACATCCCGCGGAAGAAGCTCACCCCAAGGCAGAGGTGGTGGAGCAGAAAGTTATCTGCGACTGGGACCCCTTTCTCGTCAACTTGGCGGACCCCGGCGGCAAGCGGTATCTCAAGATCAACATGAAAACCGAGATGAGCAACGCGAAGGTGCTCGAAGAGGTGAAGAATCGGAATTTCGAGCTGCGAGACGCCATCCTGATGATCCTTTCCAGCAAGGAATTCGACGACATCGCTACCGCCTCGGGCAAATCGACTCTGAAGCACGAAATCCTGACCCAATTGAATAAGGTCGTCAAGCAGGGCCAGGTGACCGAAATCTATTTTATCGAATTCATTGTCCAGTGATTAGGAAGTAATCCGATGGAAAAGATTCTTTCCCAGGATGAAGTCGATGCGTTGTTGAGAGGGCTCTCCAACGGGGACATCGAAGCAGACAAGAAAGATGAAGAGGCAGCCGAAGGGATTCGATCCTACGATCTTACCAGTCAAGATCGTATCATACGCGGTCGAATGCCCACTCTTGAAATCATCAACGATCGCTTCGCACGTCTTCATCGGGTTACCCTGTCCGGCTCGCTGCGCAAGATAGTCGATCTGACGGGCACGCAGACGGAAATGATAAAATTCGGCGAATTCATACGGACTCTGCCCGTTCCTACCAGCCTTCACGTTCTGAAGATGGAGCCTCTGCGCGGGCACGCTCTGCTTGTGGTCGAAAGCCGGCTGATCTTCAACCTGGTGGACTGTTTCTTCGGTGGAACGGGAAAGAGCAATTTCAAGATCGAGGGCAGAGATTTCACTTCCATCGAACATCGAGTCATACACAAAGTTGTCCAGGGGGTCTTGAAAGATCTGGATCAGGCCTGGAAGCCGGTTATAGCCATCAATTTTCAATTTGTGCGCTCTGAGGTCAACCCCCAGTTCGCAACCATCGTCCCCCCTACGGACGTGGTGATCGTGGTTCACTTCGAATTCGAAATGGACCGCTTGATCGGCAAGATGATCCTTTGCCTGCCCTACTCCACCATCGAGCCCATCCGGGACAAGCTTTATGCGAGCTACCAGAGCGACCAACTGGAAATCGACCTCGAATGGATCCAGCGATTCAGGAAGCGCCTGCGCGAAGTGGAGGTCCAGCTCCTGATCGAGCTGGGAAAGAGCAAGATCAAGGGCCGTGAACTGCTGCACCTGGACGTGGGAGACATCATTCTGCTGGACCAGGATGTGAATGAGGCTCTCACCGTGAAAGTGCAAGGGATTCCAAAATTCAAGGCGTTCGCCGGAACGTCCAGGGGAAACAAGGCCTTCCAGATCACGGAAGAGGCCGGCCCCACAGTCACATAGTCAAGATCCGAAGGGAGCATGACCCATGTCACCAAGAACAATCGACCAGCCCGGAGATTCTTCCTCCGACAGAGATACTGCCCAATTCCCCAGTCTGGAGCACGATGGGGTCAAGAAGCCCATATCGAGAGATCTGGATTTTATTCTCGACATCCCGCTGGACGTCTCGGTCGAGCTGGGCCGCACCAGTATGCTCATCAACGAGCTCCTGCAACTGGGGCAGGGATCGGTTATCGAATTGAACAAGCTGGCCGGAGAGCCTCTCGAAATCCTGGTCAACTCGAGGCTGATCGCCCGCGGGGAAGCCGTGGTGGTCAATGAGAAATTCGGCGTCCGCATCACGGATATCATCAGCCCCATCGAGCGTGTAAAACAGCTTTCGTAGGAGCTTGAAGTGTCGCGCGATTGAGAGATCGAGGGATCGAGGGATCGAGATAAGGAACGAAGAGTAATGGAAGGTGGGGCGGACTTTGGCTTCCAGTTGATAAAGGTCACGGCCAGCCTGGCCCTGGTTCTGGGGCTGTTGATTGCCACGGCGTACGGCCTGAAGCATCTGGGACAGTGGATGCGCAAGCCCGGCACCAATGCGTGGCTCGAGATCCTTGCTCAGCATTCCATCGGACCCAAACATCATCTTCTGGTGGTGAAAGTCCGGGAGCAGATGTTTTTCCTGGGGATCTCGCCCCAGGGTATACATTTTTTGGCCCCCGTCGAAGGAACATCTGAATCCACCCCGGCACCGGCCGGAGAGGCGGAAAAGACAGCCCATGAGACCTGAATCGAGCTTACAGGGAAGCGCATCACTCGAGCCACCGGGAAGTAATTATCGAGCCCGCAAGAGAAGCATTCTACCGTGGGCTCTTATATTACTTGCCGCGGCCCTTCCCTTTCTCATCGCTGCCTCGAGCCGCGCGGCGGAGCTCACCATCCCCGGCCTTCGCTTCAATCTGGATGACGTGGAAGCCCCCCGTCAGATGTCGAACGTTCTGACCATCCTCTTTATCCTGACCACTCTTTCCCTCGCTCCGGCCGTGCTCATACTGATGACCTCCTTCACCAGGATAGCCGTCGTCTTCTCCTTTTTGCGCCACGCCCTGGGAACGCAAACATCGCCCCCCAACCAGGTTATCCTCGGCCTGGCGCTCTTTATGACCTTCTTCGTCATGCAGCCCGTCTGGCAAAGAATTAACAAAGAGGCCATCGTCCCCTACCAGCAGCACGAGATTTCGGGTGAAGTGTTCTTGAAAAACGGTTTGAAGCCTCTCAAGGACTTTATGTTGAAGCAAACCCGCAAACAGGATCTGGCACTTTTCGTATCCCTTTCCCAGGAAGAAAAGCCCAAGAACGCTGAAGCCATCGAAATCACCACCCTGGTGCCCGCCTTTGTCATCAGCGAGCTCAAGACCGCTTTCCAGATCGGCTTTCTGCTCTTTCTTCCCTTCATCATCGTGGATATGGTGGTCTCGAGCATCCTCCTTTCCATGGGCATGATGATGCTTCCACCGGTTATGATCTCCATGCCCTTCAAGCTCATGCTCTTTGTGATGGTGGACGGGTGGAACCTGTTGATCACTTCCCTGATCAAGAGCTTTCAGTAGTGTTTTCAACGCGGGATAGAACGAGAGAAAATTCATGACGCCGGAATTCGTGATCGGCCTGGCACGACAGGCCATCGAAACCATGCTGATGGTCAGCCTTCCCACGTTGCTCATGAGCCTCATCGTAGGCGTGATCATCAGCACGTTTCAGGCTGTCACCCAGATTCAGGAAATGACCATCTCCTTCGTTCCCAAGATCATCGTCACTTTTCTTTCTCTGCTGATCTTCGGGGGCTGGATGATGAGCAAGCTTCTCGACTTTACAAGAGAGATCATCCAGATGATACCTCTCTGGATCAAATAGAAAAATCGCCCGATGGAAAGTACCGCACCATGGTCACCTTTCATATTCACTTTGCGGAAGTCGGAATTTATCTTGCCATACTCCTGCGCATCAGTACCGTTCTTTTTCTGATTCCCATATTCAGCAGTGCTTATGTTCCGGGCGCGATCAAGAGCTGCCTTGCCATTGCGCTCGCCACCATGGTTTACTTCCTCCCTCACCAGGCCGTAGCTCCCCTCAACTTCGATGCTGCCTTTCTCCTTCCCATCGTTGTCGGAGAAATCATCTTCGGCATGACCATCGGTCTCTCCATCCTTATGGTCATCGGTGCGTTTCAGTTTGCCGGTGAACTGATCAGCTTCCAGATGGGATTCGGTTTTGCCCAGGTCGCGGACCCTCAAAGCGGAAATCAGATGGCGTTTCTGAGTGGCTGGTTCCAGTTGCTCGTGACCCTGATTCTGTTTGCCCTCAACGGGCATCACGTCATTCTTAGGGCCCTGGTGGAAAGCTTTCGCACCATCCCGGTGGGCGGTTTCATCCTGGGTGCAAATACTTTCAGCCATATGTTCGCCCTCTCCGCTCAAATGCTGGTAATCGGCATCAAAGTGGCCGCACCGGTCATGGCGGCTCTTCTACTCACCCAGGTCGGCCTGGGCCTCGTTTCCAAATTCGCGCCCCAGATCAACATCCTTGCAGCCAGCTTCCCCCTCACCATCATGCTGGGCTTTATCTTTCTGGGCGTTTCCGTATCCATCTGGGGAAACAGCGTGGAATTCTTCCTTGAAAAGCTCTTCCATTTCCTGCATGGAATCGCCCGGGGTTTTTAGCTTTTAAGACAAAAGATTGACAGGGCAGATTTTTTGACGATCTGAGAGGATACAGCCATGTCAGGCGCCCAGGAAAAGACGGAAAAACCTACCGGTAAAAAGCTCTCCGATGCTCGAAAGCGCGGGAAAGTCGTCAAGAGTACCGAGCTCAATGCAGTGGCGGTCCTTCTCGTAGGCGGGTTCGCTATCGTGGCGAGCAGCGGTCTCATCTACGAACATTTCAATCAGATGCTGGAAGGACTCTGGAGCGAGGGCTTTCATATCGCGGCAGGGGGCACTCCGGACAGCTCCATTTTCGTTCAGACGATGTCACACTTTTTCATCATGCTCTCACCGACGGTGCTGGCCATTCTTGTCATGGCCATCGTGATAAACATAGTCCAGACGCAAGGTCTTATGTTCTCCACCGAAAGCATCCGGATGGATTTCACGAAGTTGAATCCCCTCACCGGATTGAAGAGATTCGTATCCACGCGGACACTGGTGGAGCTGGTAAAATCCGTCTTCAAGCTCCTCATCGTCAGCTATGTGGTCTATGCCGTCTTCCTGTCCGATCAGGATCTCCTGCTGAGCCTATCGGGAAAGGAATTGCCCGAAGTTGTGGAAGTCATAGGGCATCTTGTCCTCAAGATCGTCTACCGCGTCGGAGGAATCATGCTGGCCGTGAGTCTGCTGGATTACCTGTATCAGCGCTGGCAGTTCAACAAGGACCTGATGATGAGCAAGCAGGAGATGAAAGAAGAGCACAAACAGTCGGAAGGAAACCCGCAGATCAAAGCGCGTATTCGTTCTTTGCAAAGAGCGATGGCAAGGCAGCGCATGATGAACAATGTCCCGAAAGCAAGCGGCGTCATTACGAACCCGACGCACTATGCGGTGGCTGTTCTCTACACTCCCGAAATGGAAGCCCCGAGGGTGGTGGCCAAGGGAATGAACTTTGTGGCTCTGACTATCATCAAAATCGCCCGTCAGCACCACGTCCCGGTGATTCAAAACCCTCCCTTGGCACGTGCTTTGTATAAGCAGGTGAAGCTGGATACGACGATTCCCGCTACGTTGTACAAGGCCGTGGCGAAAGTGCTGGCATACATCTATCAACAAAAGAAGCGCAGACCGGGATAAGAGGGCAACATGGCAACGAGCTCGAACACTCAGAGTCTCCTGCTTCAGCGTTTGAAATTCGTTTCGGACGGTGATGCCATTATGGGGATCGGCATCGTGATGATTCTCTCCATCATGCTGATGCCCTTTCCGAGCGGGGTCATGGATGTTCTCATCGCGACCAACATTGCCTTTGCCCTCATCATTCTCCTGACGTCCATTCATATCCTGAAGGCAGCGGATTTTACCATCTTTCCTTCGTTGCTCCTCATCACCACCCTGTTTCGCCTGTCGCTGAACGTCGCCAGTACCCGTCTCGTCCTGCTCTACGGCCATGAAGGCACCACCGCCGCGGGGCGTATCATTCACGCCTTCGGAAACTTCGTCGTTGGCGGCAATTACGTGGTCGGACTGGTGATGTTCATCATTCTGGTCATCGTCAATTTCGTGGTCATCACCAAAGGCACCGAGCGCATTTCGGAAGTGGCCGCCCGCTTCACCCTCGATGCCATGCCCGGCAAGCAGATGGCCATCGACGCGGATCTCAACACGGGCCTCATCGACGAGCAACAAGCCCGGAAGCGCCGCGCGGGGATCGCTCAGGAATCGGATTTTTACGGAGCCATGGACGGCGCCAGCAAGTTCGTCCGCGGAGACGCCATTGCGGGTATACTCATTACCGTCATCAACATCATCGGCGGTCTGACCATCGGTATGCTCCAAAACGGCATGAGCTTCGGCGATGCGCTCAAGATCTACACCCTGTTGACGGTCGGCGACGGCCTGGTCTCCCAGGTCCCCGCCCTCGTCATCTCCACGTCGGCTGGTATTCTGGTCAGCAAGGCCTCGTCCGAATCGGGAATGGGCAAGTCTTTCAGCAACGTGTTCCGTTTGCAGCCCAAGCCCCTGGGGATTACGGGAGGCATGCTCTGCATTATGGCCCTCGCCCCGGAGTTCCCCGCCCTTCCCCTTCTCTTCGTGGGATCGTCGCTGATCACGGCCGCGTATTTCATCGCCAAGCGCATGGAAGCCCAGCCCGAGGGCGAGCACGAAGACGCTCCGGCCGTCGAGCCGCCGGCCGAGCATTCCAAGCTGCCTCCGCTCCTCGACACTCTCGAGCTCGAGGTTGGCTATGGGCTCATTCCTCTCGTGGACGAAACGCAGAACGGAGACCTTCTTTCCAGAGTCAGGGCCATCAGGCAGCAACTGGCCATGGAATACGGAATCATCGTTCCGGCACTGCACGTTCGCGACAACCTGCAACTGAAGCCCGCCGAATACCGGCTCCTGCTGAAAGGAAACGCCGTAGCCAAAGGCGAGCTGATGCTGGGCCACTACCTCGCCCTCAGCCCCGGTGAAGTTACCGAAAGGATGGAAGGAATCGCGACAACGGACCCGACCTTCGGTCTGCCCGCCACCTGGATTCCCGAAAATCGCTACGAAAGAGCCGTCCGCGCCGGCTACACGGTGATCGACAACTCGACGGTGGTCGCGACTCACCTGACCGAGCTGTTCAAGAAGCACGCATGCGATCTGCTCGACCGGCAAACCGTGCAACAGCTCATTGATCATCTCACCGAAAGCCAGCCCAAGCTCGTCGAGGAGCTCATTCCCGGCGTTCTTGCCATCGGAACCGTCCAGAAGGTGCTCCAGAACCTGCTGCACGAACAGGTTTCGATCCGCGATCTGCATACGATCTGCGAAACACTGGCGGACTACGGCCCCATGTCCAAGGATCCCGATCTTTTGACTGAATACGTCCGTCAGGCCCTGGCGAGAACGATCACCAGGACCTACGAGTCGGAGGATGGAAAGCTTCATGTTCTGACGTTTCATCAGCCGCTCGAGGAACAGCTCATGCGCTCGGTTCAAAAAACGGATCAAGGCTCCTTTCTGTCCCTCGAGCCCGGTTTTCTCCACCAGATGATTCAGGCCATCAATGCCGAAATCAAGAAGGTCGTGAATCTGGGCTATCATCCGGTGATCCTGTGCTCTCCGATGGTTCGCCGCCACATCAAGAAACTACTCGAACGGTTCGTTCCCGAGGTGGTTGTCATCAGCCATGCCGAGCTGAGCAGCACACTGGAGATTCAAGCCGCGGGGGTGATCAGGGTCAACAATGCAAGTTAAAACCTTCAAAGCTCCGACGATGAAGCTGGCACTCGAACAGGTGAAGAGGGAGCTGGGTCCTGATGCCATCATTCTCGGCAACAGGAAGGTGGCTGTTTCCCCTACTGAGTCTCACGTGGAGGTTACGGCAGCCGTCGATCCGGAGCCCATCGCCCCTCCTCCCCGCGACGAACGGATCGACAGCGATATCGAGGAAATCAAGGGGCTCCTGTCCCTGCTCATTTCATCGAAGGATTTCTTGAGCCAGGTACAGATGGAGCAGCCCCTGTCGGAGATATATCACAGCCTGCTGCTGCGGGGCCTGGACGAAAAGCACAGCTTTGTCTACCTCAAGAAGGCCCTGCTCCAGCTCGATGAAGAGTGCACCGCGGACCGCCAGCAGATCCTCGAAGCCTTCTGCCGCCAGCTTCTCGAAAAAATAAAGTTTTCAAGGCCCTTCGCCAACCTTGTGCCTCAGCAGAGCGCCGGGCGTATCTTCACCTTCGTCGGCCCAACGGGTGTGGGCAAAACCACCACCCTGGCAAAATTGGCAGCCCATCTCAAAATCAAGCGCCAGTTGAAAACGGGCATCATCTCCATCGACACTTACCGCATCGGAGCCGTCGAACAACTGAAGACCTATACCAACATCCTGGGGATTCCACTGCTCGTTGCCCAGAGCCGGGAAGAATTCCAGCATGCCCAGGCTCAGTTTCGAAATCACGATGTGATCCTGGTGGATACGATCGGCAAGAATTTTCTAAGAAAGGAGCTCGTACAGGACATTCAGAACGTCCTCGCCGATCTCGAGTCCGTTCACCACTTTCTCGTTCTCAGTGCAACCGCCAAAGACGCGGATCTAAAACAGACAATTCTCCACTTCCGTCCCATGAACATTCACAGCCTGATTTTCACCAAAGTCGATGAAACGTTGAGCCACGGTTGCATCATCAACCAACTCCTCCGTTTTCCTCACGCCATAGCCTACCTGGGAACGGGACAGAGAGTTCCGGAAGATATTGAAGTTGCCACTCAAAAGCGTTTACTTGCCTTCCTGTTTCCTTCGGGAAATGGCTCAATCGGAAAGGAATAGAAATGGACCAAGCGTTGGGACTGCGTGAGAAAAGAGAAGGCCAAACCACCCCCGGCGACAGCGGGATGCGGTCTTCGAGCATTCTTCAGCCGGCCGTCCGTGTCATGACCGTCAGCAGCGGAAAGGGAGGCGTGGGGAAGAGCAATATTGTGGTCAACCTTGCCATAGCCTTCGACCAGATCGGCAAGAAAGTGATGATCATGGACGCGGACCTCAGCCTGGCAAACATCGATGTTTTGCTCGGCCTGGCTCCAAAATACAACATCAGCCACGTCCTGGACGGCAAGAAGGAGCTCAAGGACGTCCTGATGCACGGTCCGGGGAATATTCTCATCATGCCGGCCAGCTCCGGCGTACAGGAGCTGACGCGGCTCTCGGACGAGCAAAAGCTCATTTTCCTCGATATGATGGATGAAATGGAATCGGAAATCGACATTCTCCTGATCGACACGGCAGCGGGCATTTCGGACTCGGTGCTCTACTTCAACCTGGCGGCACAGGAAAGAATCGTGGTGGTTACACCGGAGCCGACTTCCCTTACGGATGCCTATGCACTCATCAAGGTGCTTTTCGTCCGCCACGGGGAGCGCCATTTCAAGATTCTGGCCAATTCCGTCAGGGACGACAAGGCGGGGAAAGCCATATTCGCCCAGATCAGCAAAGTCGCCGATCATTTCCTGGACGGGATATCCCTGGACTTTCTCGGCAGCATCCCTCATGATCCGAACGTCTCGAGATCCGTGATCCGGCAGAAGCCCGTCATGGAAGCTTTTCCAACGACGCCTGCCGCGAAGGCCTTCACTGCGCTTGCGAACAGGATACAGAAGAGCTCTCCCCACGTGAATCATGGAACCGTGCAGTTTTTCTGGAAGCGGCTCTTGAGAGTTTGACGGGAAACGCATAAGATAGACAAAATGATGATGTCACAAATGACCCAGCCATCCAGGAATCCATATGCCATGCAGAAACCGGACAGAAGAATGAGCCGAGAGCAGAAGGAACAGCTTATCCTTCAGCATTGCCAGATGGTGAAATACATGGCCTTGAGGCTGGCTTCCCGTCTGCCGGACAATATCCAGATGGACGATCTTTTCAACGCCGGGGTCATCGGGCTGATAGACGCCATCGACAAGTTCGATCCGGGCCAGGGCATTCTGTTTGAAAGCTATGCCAAGATTCGGGTCCGGGGCGCCATGCTCGATGAAGTACGGGCCATGGACTGGGTTCCGAGGTCGCTACGCCAGAAAAGCGCCGAAATAGAGAGGGCTTGCGTGGCCCTGGAACAGAAGCTGGGCCGTAGCGCCTCTGATGAGGAAATGGCGCAAGAGCTCGGCGGCTCCCTTGAAGATTATTACAAACTACTCGACGATATCAAAGGGATCTCTATTTTGCCCGAGGATATCCAGGACGCCGTCCTCGAATGCAGCGGATTTCCTATGCTCGCCACAAGACCCGACGAACTGGAGCGCGTCATCCACAGAAAGGAGCTCAAAGCCCACCTCGCCGAAGCGATTGCTTCCCTCCCCGAGAAAGAACAGCTCGTCCTTTCTCTCTATTACTACGAAGAGCTGACGATGAAGGAAATCGGAGCCGTGCTCGGCTACACCGAATCCCGCATTTCTCAGATCCACACCAAGGCGGTCATCAAGCTGCGAGCCCGTTTGGCCCGTACGCTCAAAAAGGAAGACCTTCCCGAACATATTGATCTAGTGGAAGCCAACGGCTGAAAACCGGCATAGAGGAAAACGAAAATGGCCCGCGAGATCATGAAGAAGCTGATCGACGAGGAGATGAAACCGGCCGACGACTTCGACGAGAAGTTGCTCGAGAACATCGAGCGGGAATTCGAACAGATGTCCGGGGCCGGCGGGAGTCTCGGCAGTACCCGGGACTCTTCCAGCCTGGATTTCGATTTCAAGGAAGAACTCCCACCCTCCAAGACCAAGTCCTTCTCTCTGGACGACTTCGAGGCCACGTTCGAACAGAGCATACCGGAAGCACCAGCCGTTGAGGAAGAAACAGCTTCGAAAGAAGAGGAAAAGTCCAAGAGTCAGGCTCACAGGAGGATCGCCCGAAACAAGCTCATCATGATGCTGTCGGGATCTCTTCTTCTGCTCTGCGCCGTCGCCTTCCTTCTGAGCCGGCTCAGGCACGCTCCGGAAACGGTATCTCCCCATGTCACCCAGGTAATCAAGCGTCCCATAGAGATTCCGCACTACCAGGAAAAGGTGGAATTTCTCATCCTGGCAGCCTCCCAGCAGGAAAAAAGCCTCATTCTCCTGGGCGTGGAGCTGGACTTCCCGACGATGAGGGCCAAAAACTATTTCATGAAAGAAAATATCACCTTCAGGGACATGATCTACCAGTTCCTGGACAACCAGCATCCGCTCAAAAACTCGCTGAGATACTGGCAGAAGATCGTGGAAAAGGACCTGCTCGACTATCTCAACGCCACCTTCCCCGACAGCGGCATGAGGGCCATCCGTATCGACCACCTGGACCGTTTGTAGACGGAGGACGGACCAACTATGGGAGCCATGCTGGAATCTTTTTTCGGACAACCTCATGTAGTGGCAATCTTCCAGATCCTTCTGGATATCTCGCTCATTCTCTGCCTGTACTTTTTCTTTTCCCGGCGTCCGAAAGCCTTCGACCGTATCGAGGAGCTCACACGATCCCTGGGTAAGGTGATCGAGGAAACCCAGGGCATTTCGGAGGACTTCGACAACAATCTCAAGGAGCGCCAGCGGCTGATCCAGCAGATCATTCTGAAGCTCGACACCCGCCTCCATGAAGCCCAACTGTTGTGTCAAAAGCTGGAAGCCCTCCAACGTGACGCTGCCGCCTGCCTGCAGACACAGGCTCAAGCCCCTCTCCTCTCGGAAAACCAGGAAATCCTTCGTCTCGCACGAAAAGGCTTCAACGCCGCCGCCATCGCTCAGCGCCTCCAGAAGCCGGTCGGAGAGGTGGAGCTGATCCTCAGCCTGCAGCGTATCTCCCCGGATCGCTGATGAAGGACGAGGAGTTACTGTCTCGCTTTACTTTCTTTGATTTTGGAAATGATTTCGTTTAGCTTATCCAGAACCACCGTGGCCTGTTGAAATTCCGGATTTATAAGGAGGGCGGATTCGAGATGATGCTCGGCCAGCCTTCTTGACGCTACTCCGATATAGAGCTGTGCCAGTTTGTAGTGTATGTGCTCGCTTTCGGCAATTCGCAAAGCACTCAGATACATGCTCCGGGCAGCATCACACTTGCCTTTGTTCCTCAATATATCACCGGAGCAAACCAGGTAGGCCTGGTTTTTGGGCTCTTTCTTCAGGAGTGTCTCGAATATGGCTTCAGCATCATCAAACATCTCGGCATTCAGAAACAGGGTACCAATTTCGAACAATATCTGTTCGTTCTTGGGCTGCAACCTGGCAACCTTGAGCAGGCAGGTCCTTGCCCTGTCCTTGCTTCCCACTTCCAGGGCAAGCCTTCCGATGCTCATAAGCCGCTCCACATTGTCCGGAGAAAGACCTATGAGTATGTTCAAGACACCGAGCAGCTTCACTTTCTCCCCATCTCGCTCATATAGCCTGGATAACCCTTCCAGTGCCTTGATGTATTTAGGATTGATGGAAAGCGCCCTCTCGTAGGCCTTTCCGGCAGCGTCATATTCTTCCATTTCTTCATACAATTCCCCTATATAACAATGACCGAGGGCTTTCTCCGGACACATGCCGGTAGCGGCATCAAGATATCCCATGGCATCTTCAAAATTCTTCTTTCGATGCATCTCCCTTGCGAAAGTCAGGAGCCGTTGATAATAGGAAGGGTTGTTCTTGTTCCTGATAACAAGATCCATTCTTTCTTCCAACTGCTTTGGGATAAACGGCTTCAGCAAATACGCATCCACGTCGATTTCCGCAGCCAGAGAAACACTCCCTTCATCTATTTCACCCGTAACCATGATAAAAGGTAAATTCTCATATTCATACTTCGACCTTATCTTGTGCAGCAGCTCAATCCCCGTCATATTCGGCATGTTCCAGTCGGAGATCACCAAATCGATATTCCCTCTTTTCAGAATATTCCAGGCCTGCAAACCGTCTTCGGCAACCACAATGTTCCTGTATCCAATGGACCTCAGCATCGATAGCAGGACTCTCCTCATCGTTTGCATATCGTCAACAATCAATATCCTTATGGATGTATAGTCGTTCTTTTCCATTTACAAATCTCTCACCCGAAGGCCCACTCTCTGGTACTTCGGTCGCGCGAGCTCTCATCGTAGTCTCTCTCGAATCACATTGCCGACGTCCGTTAAATGTATTCAGAATTCTTGAAAACGTAAACGCCTTTCTGAAGGCGCTTTTACATCACATCCCCAAACGACTGCCTGCCACGGTAACGCCGCCGTGGAAGGCGGCGCTACCATCGCTCCCTGAGCTGTTGACTACGCCCGTCACTCACCTTTCGTCCACGGGCACGTAGACGCATCCCATCTTGCCGCAATAGTGGCCGATATAGTCGGCCGTGGGTCTATAGAGGGCCGGCTTTTCCTGGGCTTCGGCGAATTTTTCTTCGATTATATGGGCGCACCACCCGGCGGCGATAGCCATGGCAAAGATGGGAGTCATCATGTCCACGGGAATTCCCATCATGGAGTAGACCAGCCCGCTGTAGAAATCCACATTTGACTTGATGTGCGGCTTGCTTCTGCGCTCGAATTCCTCGTGACACGCTTCCTCGATGGTCGAGAGCAGCCAGTAGCGCCTCTCCTGGCCGGCTTTGGAAGACATCCGCCGGGCGATCCTTTTCAGGATCGTGGATCGTGGATCGAAAGTTTTGTAGACCGGATGCCCCATGCCCATGATCTTTTCCCCTCTGTCAAGCTTATAGCTCACCCAGCAGGCAACGTCCTTTTCGCTCTTCAGCTCCGGTTCCAGTTGGGCGAGCGTCGCCATTACCCGTGCATTGGCACCACCATGGAGATCCCCCGAAAGGGCGCCCACTCCGGCTGCAGCTCCTGCGTACATATGAGCCCCGGTGGATACAACCTCACGGCAGGCAAAGGTGGAAGCATTGAAGGTATGCTCGGCTTGAAGCATCAGGGAAACGTCCAGGTCGTGAGCCATCTCGTCGTCGGGCCTTTCCCCGTGGAATTGCCACAAAAAATTGGCCGCATGAGACAGAGCGGAGTCCGGGGGCAAAGGAGGCAGACCGTTTCTTATCCTGTTCCACGCCGCCACGACCGAAGGCATTCGGGCCAGCAGGCGGATAGCTTTATGCACATTGGCCTGCCTGGTTTCGATTCCGAGCTCCGGGTCGGCCAGGGCCAACAATGGAATCGAGGCCTGAAGCACGTCCATGGGATCGGCCGTTTTCGGCCAGCCATAGAGGCTCGAGTAGAGGAAAGAAGGGAGCTCCCTCGATGCCGCCATCTCTTTGCTGAAGGCCTCCAGTTCTTCTCTATTCGGCAGCGAACCGTTCAAAAGCAGGTAGACCGTCTCCACAAAAGAGGAGCTCTCCGCCAGATCCTCGATCCGAAAGCCGCGGTAAATAAGGATGCCGTTCTTTCCGTCTATGGTGCTGATCTTCGTATCCGCCACGCCAACGCCTCTCAAACCGATGTTCTTTATGCGAACATTTGTTTCCATGTTCTCCACAACCTCATGCATTATGTTTTCTTAAGACTAAGGTTTTGCTCAGGCATGCTCAGGACTTGTTTCGTGACCACGCCCAATTATCAAGATAAGACTTTGATCGGATCATTTATCGGAAAACGAAAAAGCCAGGTCCGCAGACCTGGCTTTTTATTGATTTTATTGGTGGAGATGATCGGGATCGAACCGACGACCTCAGCGTTGCGAAGGTAGCTGGCTGTCTGCGGATTGGCTCTGTGCCTACCCTTAAAACTCCCTTTATTGATCAATATTGATCAGGCCTAGATTGGCTCCTGGCTTGGCTTTGCTATTTCGTCGGTTTTGTCGGATAGGCGATCGGGCGGCGGTCCCAATCGAGGGATAAGCTTCGCGGCCTGACGCCGGTCATCCATGATGACGTGCTGGTAGACGCGGATCGTGGTGTCGGGTCGGCTATGCCCTAGGTTTTGGCTGACAGCTTTTAAATCGGCGCCGGCGCGAAGGGCGTGAGTGGCATACCCGTGGCGGAGGTCGTAAAGACGCATACGCCTCTGGATGCCGGCGGCGGCCTTCGCTGTGCCCCAGGCTCGTTTCAGGGATACGACCGGCTCTCCACGCCAGCAGACTACGGGGAGGCCGAGCACCTCCTTGCCGGGAGCGTTTCGTTTATCTTCCTCGATCCACTCTGCCAGCAGCCCCTTAAGCTCGCTTTCGGGATCGATCGGGACGATCCGGGAGCTGGCTCCGCCTTTTTTGGCGCTGGTGATCATAAACTGGCTCTGGCCAAAGTCGACGTCAATCCAGCGAATCCTTGTGAGCTCTCCGCCCGACCGGATTCCGGTGTACCAAAAAATGTAAATGGCTCGTACAAGATGGGGCTCGGCGTGGGCCAGAATAGCTTGTACTTCCTGGATAGTGGGCGGGCTGATCAGTGCCTGATCGTTTTTTAGACCGGACTTGTAATCGCGAATGGGGTTGTGAGCTATGAGCTTGGGGCTGCGAAGGGTGCCCCATTGGAGGGCTGCTTTGAGGAGACTGATTTCCCGGAGGATCGTGATGTTCTTTACGCCCTCTTCCTTGCGGATGTTGATGTACCCATCTAGATCGTCAAAAGAGAGCATATCGGCCTGCTTGTGTCCCAAGACAGGTAGGAGGCACTTTTTGAACTTATAATCGTCATTCTTGCGAGTGCTCGCTTCAACTGGGTGCATTTCGTGATACATGTTGCAGAGTTGGGCTGTTGTCAGGCCATCGACGATTTTGCCTTTTTTCTTCTTGAGGTCTTCGTCGAAGAGGCGGGCCTTCTGACGCTCCAGGTCTCCGCGGCCGAAGTATTGCCTCCGCTGCTTCTTTTTCCCCTCTGTTTCTTCCCAGTAGACGACATAATGGCGACCGTCCGGCATGGCATGAACACTCATTTTTATCTTCTCTGCTGTGAATGAAACGCCGACATCAAGAATTGAGACTTGACCTCATTCCTTTCTTGCTATGGGTAACCACGCTGAGCTCTTCACGGATTACCCTCCGGAGAGTGGACTCCAGGGTACCCTCGTAATGTTCGATGTACTGATGCAAGGCCTCATTTATCATAGTCTGATAGTTGCCCCCTCCAGCGGAGTCTGCTCTATCTCTGAACCAATTGAGGATGGTATCGTCTAGTCTGATGGTGATTCTTGTTTTTCCCGGCGATGGTGGAATCACCGGTCCGATCTTCCTGGCGTTGCTGAAATCATATTCGGCTTTCATATTCCTTTGTTTCCCTTCTTGTTGCTTTGCGGGCGGAAATTATTCTGATTTTGTCACCCCGTTTGGTGTAAACAACTGCGAGAATGCGACCTTGATAATCGAGACCCAGAATCACGTCCCGCTCTTCCCCGTCAACCACCTGCTCATCCATTCCAAGGGCTTCCGGGTCATCAAAGACTCCCGCTGCATCAAGGAAGCTAACTCCGTGCTTCTTCCTGTTGCTTTTGCCTTTTCTGGTGTCCCATTCAAAGATGACTTCCATCCGTTCGCCTCGTTATCGAGAATGTACACCACGGGTATGCACAAGTCAACGTGCCAAGCCATGACCCTCGGGGGAGCGGTTCTGTCAAGTGTTGAGACCTGACCCCTCTCCACATGTTGAATTCGGAAATCACAAACGCCTCGAGGGATGTTCTCCTCGACGGCATTCTGATCTCTATGGATTTCATCACCATTTCTCCATGCCGGTGGTGAAAGTGTTGAAACTTAACCCTTATCCCCTACAACAAATCCTTGAATTCCTCAACCGTGAGGCCCGCATCGCGAACAATGCCTCCCATGGTATAAGCATTAACCGGATTGTGCCGTGGGACCGTAAGGATTCGAGAGCCATCCGACATGACAATGTGTTTGCCCTGGCGAACGATGCGAAAGTCCGCCTTTTGCAGGGCTCGCACGGCATCAAGGTGATTTATGCCGGGAATCTTGCCCATGGCGCTACACGGCCACATCTATTGTACGGATATCACCATCAGGAAACATATCGTCTATGGCTGCCAGGTATTCATGAATCGCGTCCCTGATGTTTTGTATAGCTTCTTCTTCAGTGTTTCCCTGCGACCAACATCCTGGAAGTCCCGGCACGGATACACTGTAGCCTTCCTCTGAGTGTCGAAGTATAACCTTATACGTCATCGCCTGATTTCACCTTTTCTTGTTTGCTTGTTTGGGTGGTTGTTTCTCTCCGCGCTCCCGCGTAGGCAGCCACTCTGTCAAGTGTTGAGACCTGACCCCTCTCCCTTATACGTGCTATCCTTACGGGAGCACCACCATATCCACGGTTTGAGACCAAGCACCCTTGCCATAGGCGTTCACGCCTCTAACTCGATAGAAGTAGGTTGTAGGCGTGCCAACGGCGTGTGTGAAAATCCTTTGCAAGCGTGTTGGTTTAAAAGTGGTTGCTACAATGAAGCTCTTTGAAGTGGACTCCTGCAATTGATATGAAACAGTCCAGCCATTCGATGGCACGACGGGTGGCCCGGGCAACTTGTTGCCTGGGTGCGAAGCACGGGAGGGATACCTCTTGCCTTCGGCACGGGCAACGAGTTGCCCGTGCCACCCGGGGATGAGATGGTCCGGAGCATGCCTCATGAGGCGCTCGAACTCATCTTCCGTCACGGGGACGATCCCCGCCTGCCTTGGAATCTTGAGACGATATTTTTGCATGGGGTTTCGGAGCACAATGAGCGGCTCCTGAGATTGACCCCAGTTGTAGGCGGATCGCAAGATATCGAGCTCGCGATCTATGGTTCGGAGGGCTTTGCCGGCCTTTAGCCTCTCCTGCACAAAGCCGTTCAAATCCTGGCTGCCAAGCCTCTCGGCATAGATATTTCCGAGCATCGGGTTAAGAACCCGGTCTATCCGGTAGAAGTCGGAATCAGCGGTGCTTTTTTCCACCAGGTGGTTTTTGTGGTAATGGGCCAGAAGCGTGGCGATAGTAATGCCCGGGATGTCCTCGCCCCGTCCGCGTTTATGGTCGAGCTCTTCCTGGAATTGAGCAGCCTGCGCCCGAGCTATGTCGCCGCGGCCGAAGTATTTTTTGATATCCTTGCCGGTCTCGCCATAGCGCACGTACCAGCGACCATCGGAGTGTTGATGCAGACTCATAGAGTTGTATATCCTGTCAGGACATCTTGAGCAATAATTCTGCTAGGCTTCGAATCCGGATACGACAAAGCCTTTGTAACGGTGTGAGACACACTTGTCAACCTTGTCGCAAAGCGTGACACAAAAAGATTGACACGTCTGTCGCTGAAGATTACAAACAGAATACACAGCGCATATCATGTAGGTGGGCTGGCGATTGGCTTTTCGAACAAGTGGAAGGCTTTTCGGTGTTTCAGGACTTCGATTGCAACGAGGCGAGATATGACGGGTTATTTATATTCAAGACCGAGTTTTTTGAAAGGAATGGCCAGGGTCCTGGATCTTGCGAGAACGCTTAGCGTTTACAACGGTTCTCCGACCCCCGAGATTGCAGATCAAAGAGCCATGGCCTCCGATTGGGCAACAATTGGAAATGATATGAGGGGTGCCATTCAGGAATTCGAAAAAACGCATGAGACAAAACGAAAGCAAAAATCCCGCAAAACAGCCTAAGCGCACTATTGAGCCTGCCCAGGTTGCCTATCAGTGCACCGAGTACTATCAAGGATTAATCTCGCATCCTGAAATCATACAAAGGTTCGAACAGATCTATCCCGGGGCTGCCGGAATCATTTTTAGAACCTTCGAAGCCCAGGCGGCCCACAGGATGGAGCTCGAGAAGAAAGTGATAGATCGAGACACCAAGGACAGTCGCCTTGGGCTCATTTTTGGATTTCTTATCGGCTTGGCTGGAATAGTGGGGGGTGTGGCCTGCATCCTGTATCGGATCTTCCCCGGTCTAATTAAGCTAAACTGGCTACCCATAAAGAAAAAGTGGCGAAATTTAGAATTCAGTGTTGCCACTACTATAGTTTAGAAAAGCCTTTACCTATGCCATTTTA
>Ga0074199_1000508_pt1 | contig 58113 bp, 49 predicted proteins | sample EPASupsiteSAE347_FD_64528 | JGI IMG/M metagenome (GOLD analysis project Ga0074199, IMG submission 64528) | Bioremediated contaminated groundwater from EPA Superfund site, New Mexico - Sample SAE3-47 | ecosystem: Environmental > Aquatic > Deep subsurface > Groundwater > Contaminated ... | reverse complement strand
TTTAAAATCATTTATATTATTAATATGAGAAATAGGGTTAGATTGAAAAAAAATGTCAGAAGATAAAATGTCGTTGTGTCGAATTATAGGAAAAGACAACAAATCGTTTTTGTATGAAATACCGCCAACATTAATCTCTAATTGTTCTCCGTGCGGGAAAAAAACAATAGTATCCTTTTTAAGATATGAAAAAAGTGTAGTTGAGTCGTCATTGTCTAAAGTACTTTTAGCGGGAGCATGGAAAGAAAAAGAATTGACCTTGTTAATAGAGAGCTGGGTTTCCGGGTTAAATGAACGAATAGATTCAATTGTATCGCCAAAGAACTCAATTCGAAAGGGTAGTAAAGAATCCGGAGGGAAAAAGTCAATAATTCCACCTTTAATACAAAATTCAAACGGCTCTTCAACGACGTCTGATATTGTATATCCGAGATCATAAAGGTTATCAACAAAGGCATCACGATTTAAAACATCTCCGATACTTATAAATTTGTTATACTTATTAAAAACGCCCAAAGAGGGAAAGCGTATATTTAAAGCGTTAAAAGTTGCAATAATAATGACACTGTCAGCGGATGACATGTTTTTTAGAGTATCGTTGATAAAAAAAGAATTTAAAGATTCTACATCAGATAGAATTGCCGTTTGAGATGCGGGCGGGGGCAAGAAACAAACAGGAGCTTCAACAGGAAACGAATCCAAATCATCACGAATATATTCAGCTTCGTTGGAATCATTGGTGACAACAAGAATAGTTCGGCTTAATGATCTAAATAGAGAATAAATAAATAGAGATATAGAGGAGCCATAAAGCCCCGAAATGGAAAACAGATTTTTTTCATCAGATAAATTATTAACAACAGATACAAAGGAATCTTGTTTGGCAAAAAATGAAAAATAATTATTGGTCCAGTCGGCGGTTGGTTTCACGTGGAGCGATTTGGTTTATGTAATAAGAAAAATAAAGAAGTAATATCAGCGGGGGAAACGCCGGGAATGCGAGACGCCTGGCCAAGAGTCTGGGGAGATATATTTACTAGTTTTTCTTTAGCCTCATTTGTCAAAGAATGCACACTTTTATAATCAAAACCGAGAGGAATGTTTATGCAATCAAGACGACGCATTGACTCGGCAAGCGATAGACTATGCTTAATATAACCATTGTATTTAACATCACATTCAACCTGATCAATGATAGCGGGAAGGCGAGAAAACGTTTTAAGAATATTCTCAGACAGGACGGGGCGCAGTAAATCTATATTAATCTTTGGCCGACATAGAAGTTTATATAGTGAAATATTACCGCGAATGGGCGTTTCGCCAACAAAAGACAAAATAGGATTGGCTTTTTCAGAAGAGATAAATGTTGATGATAATTCCGAAATGGCGGAAAGAATATCTTGTCTTTTAGAATTTGCACGGTCAGCCTCTTCGTGTGGTATTAGACCAATATCGCGCCCCATTTGAATTAGTCTCAAATCGGCGTTGTCAAATCGTAATAATAGTCTATGCTCCGCGCTTGATGTAAACATGCGATAAGGCTCGTCTGGAGATTTTGTTATTAGGTCATCAATAAGAACGCCGATATATGCCTCATGCCTCTGAAGGATAAGAGGCTCGCAATGTTGAAGGGATAGAGCCGCATTTATACCGGCCATTAGGCCCAGTGCGGCGGCTTCTTCATAACCGGATGTTCCATTAATTTGACCGGCAAGATATAGTCCGGCAACGATTTTAGTTTCAAGAGTGTTTTTTACCTGATATGAAGGAAAATAATCATATTCAATAGCGTAGCCGGGATGGATAAATTCCGCATGCTCTAATCCCGGTACGGTTCGCAACGCCAATTCCTGGACATCAATTGGCAAACTGGTCGAAAAACCGTTTACATAATATTCGTCGCCATCGGTCTGCTCGGGCTCAAGAAATATTTGATGAGCCGGCCTTTCCCCGAAACGTACGACCTTAACTTCAATACTTGGACAGTATCTGGGCCCTATGCCCTTTATTATACCGGAATATAAAGGAGATCGCGAAAGATTATTTAAAATTATTTCATGCGTTTTCCCGGTACTGTGTGTTAAAAAACAGGGGACATTGGGAGGATTAAAATCTTTAGTATTAAAAGAGAAAGGAACTGGTACGAGATCGCCAAATTGTGGTGTGGTTTTGGAAAAGTCTATAGATTTTCCGGCAATACGGGGTGGCGTCCCCGTTTTCAATCGGCCAGCAACAATCCCGTGTTCGCCCAAAGATTTTGTCAAGCCGACCACGCGCTCTTCCCCGATACGTCCGCCGAATTGCTGCTGTTGGCCGATATGAATCAATCCGTTTAAAAAAGTACCACAAGTAAGAATGACAGCGCGACTAAAAATCTCGCCGTTTTTAATTGAACGAACTCCGCAAACCGAACGATTTTTAACGATTAATCCGGTTACCGTATCTTCGATTGTAACGAGGCGATCTTGTTTAAGTATATTATTTTTAGCAGTTGTAGAATAATTATATTTATCTGCTTGTGCGCGCGGAGACCAAACGGCACGCCCCCGGGATTTATTCAGCATTTTAAATTGAATTCCGGTTTGATCAATTATCTTTGCCATCTCTCCACCGAGAGCATCAATTTCTGCAACCAGATGCCCTTTTGCAAGGCCGCCAATAGATGGGTTACACGACATCCTGGCTATCGATTGAATATTTTGAGTTATTAAAACCGCAGATAGGCCCATGCGTGCGGCAGCCAGGGATGCTTCCACTCCGGCATGTCCACCTCCAACAATAATTATGTCGCAATCAAGTAGTTTCATGTGAAACGGCCTATTTACCGATACAGAACTTGTTAAAAATATTATTTAGTATTTCGTCGTTGGTTGTTTTACCCAAGATCTCATCAAAATGATCTAATACAAGTCGTAGATCGGCAATAATGATTTCTGGCGCCCGGCCCGTATCAACCATTTGTTTCCGTGCCCATGAAAGCTTGCGCCTTGCGTCCTGGAGTGCTTTCAAATGCCTTAAATCAGAAATAATTACACTATCGTCAGTTTGAATCTTATCGCTTATTATATCTAAGATCATTTTAGTAAGTTCGTGTAGACCAGTGTGTTTTTTTGCCGAAACGAAAACGTGTGAATATTCCGCGAATATTTCATGGAATTTCTTTAGCGAATCGTTTTTGATAATATCAATTTTATTAATAACAATTATTGTATTTCTATTCTTTATAAAATGTTGTTTCCAAATATTTTTTATGGGTTTTGATGCATCAATTACAAAAAGAACAATATCACCCCGCTGAATGCTTTTAAGGGTGCGATTAATACCAATTTTCTCGATATGATTATTAGTTGTTCTTATTCCTGCCGTATCAAGCAAGCGCAATAAATGGCCCCCCGCTTGGATCGCTTCTTCAAGCGTGTCCCGGGTGGTGCCCGGAAAGGGGGTAACGATGGCGCGTTCTTCATTTAAAAAGGCGTTTAATAAGCTCGACTTTCCACTGTTTGGCGGGCCAACAATTGGAATAAGCACCCCCCGTTTCAGTATTTTACCACAAGAATATGATTTAATAAGCGAGCGTGTTTTTATTAAGACATTGTCGATAGCTCTGGCAAGATCATTATTAGAAGTAGCATCAATTTCGTTTTCCGAAAAATCTAATTCTAACTCAAGAATAGATATAAGATCGACCAAATTATTCCTTAGAACGGTTATTTTTTGTCCGATGGAACCGCAGATGGCCTCAATAGCGACCTTATGGGCGGCCTGGGTTTGAGAGAATACAAGATCTGAAACCGCCTCTGCTTGTGATAAATCCATTTTCCCATTAATAAATGCGCGTCGCGTGAATTCGCCGGGTTGCGCCAGGGTCGCGCCTCGCATCAGGCACATTTTAATAATTTTATTAATTATATATGGGCTACCGTGGCAACTTATTTCGACCGCATCTTCACCGGTATATGAACGCGGAGCCTTGTAGTAGGTTACGATAGCATCATCTAGTAAATCTTCTCCAGCGTAAATCTTTGTATAAAACGATACCATTGGAGTAATAACGGATTTTAATGATATGATTTTTCTGACGATTTTCAGGGAGAGTTGTCCCGAAAGTCTAATAATGGCAATTGCACCCAACCCGGGCGGAGTCGAGAGGGCAATGATTGTTTTTTCGGGAGACATAAAGCCCGCAGAGATATTTTGACTAATGCCGGCGCATCTTCAATTGATACTGACGTAAATTTTGAAGTGCGCTCTTTTTAGATTTTTTAGGCGGCTTTGGCTTTGGCGGAAAATATTTTGTTTGAACGATTGAAAGAACATTAAACAAAGTATAGTACAAATTTAATCCAGACGGAAACTGGTTGAAAAGGAAGAGAAAGAAAAATGTCATAAAGTACATCATTACTTTTTGTTGCTGATTTCCAGACGCGCCAGAAAATTTTTGCTGAATTAATTGAGAAATGGCCATAAGAATCGGCAGAACATTAACATGGTTGCCATAAAGAGGGATTGTGAATGGCAGGGTAAATATAGTATCGGGGGCCGAAAGGTCAGTTATCCAAAAAATAAAAGGGGCCTGGCGTAGCTCAATTGTTGTCCGAAATACTATAAACAACGCCCACAAGATTGGCATTTGTAAAAGGATCGGGAGACAGCCGCCCATTGGATTGATATTATGCTCCTTAAACATTTTCATTTTTTCGGTATTTTCGCGCTGAGGATCGCTACCGTACTTTTCATGCAACGCTGATAATTGCGGTTGTAGTTTTTGCATTTCCTTCATTGAGCGGGTCGAGCTGTTTGTTAGTGGAGTAAGAGCAAATTTTAACAAAAATGAAAAAATAATTAGCACCCAGCCATAATTGGGAATAATTCGGTGCATCTCTGTAAACACCCACAAGATTGCCTTGCTGATCGGCCGAATTAAACTGAAACCAAAATTCATCAGGTTTTCAAAACCTGGCGCCATATTTTTAATAAGACTATAATCAAGAGGACCAATGAAAATCTTTGTGTAATTTGGCTCCGTGGTATTCAGAGTAAGATACATATTAAATGTCTTTATAAAATCTTTTCCGGCGGTTGGGGTGCCCGTGGCGGTCAAACAATATGCATCGGCGGGCTTCAGGGGAATAAGAGCCGCCGCAAAATATTTTGTTCGGATTGCCGTCCATTGAGTTGAACCGATAAGCTTAGACTGTCCGCTTTTACCCGATTTAACATCTAAGTTTTCGGTTTCCCCACCACCATATGCGGTGGCTTTTGAATAATAAATATCGTCTTTGACCAATTCTTCCGTATAGGCGAGACCACCCTCCCAAATCAGATCATATTTATCGGAGGCCATTTCATTGCGCACACCGCTGAGATCGTCCAACAGTTGAATAGTAAACCGGTTTCCATAGAAAACCATAGTGCGGCTGACAAGCGTTCTGTCGCCGACGTTAAGTAAAAATTTAATAGACAGGCTATCATTTGACGCAATTTTATAATGACCATTACTTATTGCTCGTTTGTCCGGCAAAACAGTAAAATTTTGATCCAGCGTTGTAGAATCACCGCTAATATTTACAAAACGTAGGTAAAGCCTTTTACTATAGGATGGTGGAATCAATTCTACCAAAGAGGTATCGTGTCCGGATATTTTTTTATAGTTTTTTAACACTATGCTCGTAAGGGTTCCGCCGCCTTGTGAAGACACCTTGAGGCGATATAGGTCGGTCTCAATAGTTAAGGTATCGGCGCGGAGCTTAACCGGGGAGGTTTTGTTATCAGTTTTTGGAGCCGGTTTTTCTATAGGGGGCGCGCTTATTATTTGTGTTTGGGCGATTGGGGGCTCAACAGCCGTATGTGGCGTTTGTGTGTCCACCGGTTTTTTTGAAACGCTTTTGAAATAATATGGCATAGCCATTATTATTATAAAAATGAGAATGAAACCAAAGACGGATTTTCTATCCATACTTTATTCCTTTATTGTTGGAATTGGATCGTAGCCGCCAGAATGATATGGATGACATTTCAATAATCGGCGGGTTGAGAAAAATAACGCTTTGAAAAAGCCGAATTCGCGAAAAGCTTCTACGGCATATTGTGAACACGTTGGTTCAAATCGGCAGGCTTTTGGAAAAAGCGGTGACAACACTATCTGGTAGGACCTTATAATAAAAATAAAAACGTAATTTATTATTTTCATTTATTTATGTATTGACATTATTTACAAATATTTCTTTTAATTCAAGAACTCGCAGATCATTTAACGGTTTATAAACCGTGATAGCGATAGCGGCCGGGCGCAAACAGCAAGTCTTTCCAAGTCGAAAAGATTCTTTGATTTTTCGCCTGTATTCATTCCGCTTAAAAGCTTTACCCGAATTCTTTTTTACGATGATAGATAATTCCCATTTATCTTGGGGCAGGATTGAGACATAAAAACCGTCATATTTGATCGATTTTCCCTGGTTGATTATCTGTATGCGTTTGGCCCAACTGGAAAGTCGCTCTTGGCGTGGTAAATTAGGCCGATAGCTGTTTACGGCCCTTGGCGCGCCTTCTGGCAAGGATTTTTCTGCCACCATCGGTACTCATTCTTTTTCTAAATCCGTGGACATTCTTTCTTTTTCGGTTGCTCGGTTGATAAGTCCTTTTCATATTTCCTCATTCGTTTTAAAACCGGCCTAATTTAACTTTTTTGGCAATATTATCAATGTCTTTATTGTTGGGATAAATTATTTGATCGTTTTAAAACTTTTTCTTGCTATTTAACACCAGACGGCTACCTTATTGTGTGAATGAATACCAGGGTGTTGATAAGTTGTTTACAGGGGCGGGCGGTTTGGGGGTTTTGTCTGTTGTTTTTGGACGCTTTTTGTGGACTCCGTGGAGTGGTGGTAGAAATTGGTCATTAATAATGGCGCTCTTCTTGGTGAAAACACAGAGCCCCTTTTTTGTTGATAACTATGAATTATTAGCGTAAATATCTATGCCAGAATCTTTTAATTGTGTTTCGGTTTGGGATGGTTGCCTTGAATATGTTCGGAAGAAAGTGCCACAGCAAACTTTTGATACGTGGTTCGCTCCAATGAAGGCTATTTCTCTTTCTAAAGAGAACCTGATTCTACAGGTTCCCAACAAGTTTTTTTACGATTGGGTTGACAGCCATTATCGCGACATGATCCTTAAGGCCCTCAGCGAAGTTACCGGAAACGGATATGGGATAAATTACACCGTTCTCCTGGGGGAAGATGCGGAAAAGCACCTTGCCGGAATAGCGCATTATACTAAGGATGCGATCGTCGTACCAGCAGAAACAGATGTCAAGACCGGTATGTTTGAAACGGGTTCACGACTGAACGAGAGATATGTTTTCGATACATACGTGGAGGGTACTTCAAATCAATTCGCCCGCGCCGCGGCTATGGCGGTGGCCAGCGCTCCCGGGAGAACTTCTTTCAATCCCCTGGTTATTTACGGGGGAACCGGTCTGGGAAAAACTCACCTTTTACAAGCCATTGGCAATGAAGCGAGAGCAACCGGGCGCGCTAAAAAGGTCGTTTATGTTTCCAGCGATACATTTACTCTCGACTTTATCGCGGCAATCCAGAAAAACAAAACCACGGAATTTTCTCGATATTATCGCGGTGTTGACATGTTGTTACTGGATGACATCCAGTTTTTCCAGAACAAGGAACAGACCCAAGAGCAATTTTTTCACATTTTCAATGACCTTTATCAACACCACAAACAGATCGTACTGACGACCGACAAGCCGCCAATGGAATTGCATGGCCTGCAGGAACGCCTGCTTTCACGGTTTCAATCCAGCCTGACGGTTGACGTACAACCCCCGGATTTGGAGACGCGGATTGCGATTTTGCAGAAGAAGGCCAATGACGATGAACTGGATATTCCCTATGAGGTTATTGAGTATTTGTCGATGAATATTCGGTCGAATGTCAGAGAGCTTGAGGGAGCCTTAATTCGACTACTTGCGTATTCGTCATTAATAAGGGTCGATATTGATATTAATCTTACGCAGCGGGTGCTGCGGGAAATTTTAGGGGCCAGACACACGACATCGGTGTCAATAGAGAGCGTTCAAAGTACAGTCAGCAATGCCTATAAAATTAACCTTGATTCGATGGTTGGCAAGGGGCGCACTAAAGAGGTCGCCGAGTCGCGTATGATAGCAATGTATCTTACCCGCGAACACACCGACCTGTCGCTCAAAACAATCGGGCTCTATTTTGGAGGTCGCGATCATTCGACGGTGGTGCACGCCTGCCGGTGGGTCGAGGGGCGAATGAAATCCGATTCAACCTTTACCCGTCTGATTAACGAGTTAAAGGCCAAACTTTCTCAAAATATTTAATTTTTCCTGATATTATAGCCAGAGATGACGATCCAGACTGCGGTACTGAATAGCCTCTCCGATATGTTCGGGGCGGATTTGAGAAGAATTTGCAAGGTCGGCAATCGAGCGCGACACCTTCAGAATTCTATCATATGCCCGGGCGCTTAATCCAAGCTTGTTAATGGCATTTCTAAGGAGATCTTCACAGGGCTGATCGATCTGGCAAAAACGTTTAATAAGACGGGATTCCATGTGGGCATTGGCATAGACACTCTTGATTCCCCGAAACCGCTCGAGCTGAATTGCCCGGGCGCCCTGAACACGTTCGCGGATCGTTTCCGATGATTCACCCGGCGTTTTATTTGCCAATTCTGCGAACCGGACGGCCGGAACCTCAATGTGAATGTCAATTCTGTCGAGTAATGGACCGGAGATGCGAGCCATGTATTTTTGGATTTGCTGTTGCGTGCAGGTGCATTTATTATGCGGATCGGTGGCGTAGCCGCAAGGACAGGGATTCATGGCTGCAACCAGCATAAAAGAGGCCGGATAGGTCAGTGAAAGTAATGCCCGCGAGATTGTTACATAACCATTTTCAAGCGGCTGCCGCATTACCTCAAGGACATTTTTCTTGAATTCCGGTAATTCGTCTAAAAACAGAACACCATGATGACTTAAACTAACTTCTCCCGGTCGGGGAAATTTGCCCCCTCCAACCAACGCCGCATCCGAAATCGTATGGTGCGGCGACCGAAATGGACGGGTTGCCACAATACCCTGGCCGGAAGGAATTATTCCGGCGACCGAATGTATTTTGGTTGTTTCCAGGGCCTCTTCCAGGGTCAGATTTGGTAAAATTGACGGTATGCGTTTGGCAAGCATGGTTTTACCCGAACCGGGCGGGCCGATCATGATGATATTATGACCTCCGGCCGCCGCGACTTCCAAAGCACGTTTGACATTCTCCTGGCCCTTGACATCGGAAAAATTTGTTTGGTAAACACGATGCTCTTCAAATAAGGCTTGTACATCGACCCTGGTTGGCAATGGCTGCAGACGGTCTTCCAAGAAATCAATTACATCCCGCAGTGATTTTACGCCAATGATTTCGAGATCGCCGGTAATGGCGGCCTCCCGGGCATTCTGTTCGGGCAGGATAATACCGCGTATACCGGTTTCTCTTACAGAAACAGAGATTGGCAGGGCCCCTTTTATTTCGCGGAGGGCGCCATCTAATGATAGTTCACCAAGAAAGATATAATCGTTAATTTTGTCCTTTGGAATCAACTCCGCCGCGCTCAGAATGCCAATAGCAATCGGCAAATCAAAAGAGCTTCCCTCCTTTTTAACATCAGCCGGGGCCAGGTTGACGACGATTTTATTGCTGGGTATGTAATAGCCCAGATTCTTAATGGCCGACCAGACCCGCTCCTTACTTTCACGAACAGCACCTTCCGGCAGACCAACCGTGATAAATGCCGGTAATTGCGCGCCGCTCAGATTACACTCGACATCGACGACATATGCGTCTATGCCAAGAACTGCGGCGCTTTTTACGATGGAAAATTTTGTCATAAACCCTCCTTCGCTGTTAAAATAACCTGGCGATCTAGCGCCGGGCAAGATGTTTTTTCAAAAAGTAAATACGCGTCTTTTACTAATCCAGGTTGCTACTTTTTAAAGATCCGTGAAATTGCTGTTCGCATAAGGCTATCTCATTTGCCATTTTCTCGCAAACGTTGTCGCGATAGGTCTTGGCCGCAACCTTGATCGCGTTTGTGATGGCCTTGGCGCGGCTGCGGCCATGGGCTTTTATAACAATTTCACGGAAACCCAGAAGAGGGGCTCCGCCGTATTCAGAATAATCGGTTACCTGCTTTAGTTGTTTAATTCCGCTGGAAAGGGCGATAAGGCCGAGCATCCATACGAACCGGCGCTTGAATGCATAACGACCGAGGTGCGAGAGCATTTCGGCAATCCCCTCGATGGTCTTCATTACAATATTGCCGACGTAACCTTCGGTCACAACAACATCCGCCAGGCCCTTGATGATATCATTACCCTCGATATTGCCGATAAAATTCAGGTTTTTTTGAGCGCTAAGGATTTCATAGGCCCGCGACAAAACATCTCCACCTTTGTGCGATTCTTTGCCGATATTCAGGAGGGCAACGGCCGGGTCCTTCACGCCCTTGACATCCGAAGCGTAAATTTTACCCATGATGGCGAATTGTACCAGGTCTTCGGTCGAACAATGGATATTGGCGCCGATGTCAAGGATAAGTGCGAATGGATCTTGTCTTCCCTTTTCATTGCTGGTTGGATAAACGGTGGCGATAGCGGTTTTGTGCACGCCCTTGATGCGCGGAATATATTTGGCCGCCGAGAGAATATACGCCCCGGTATTGCCGGCCGAAACCATTCCATGAGCCTGTCCACTGCCACATATTTGAGCCGCGATCAGCATGGATGCATCCGGTTTTTTTACCAGGATTGATTTAGGTTCATCGTCATTGGTGATAAATTGATCGGTGTGCACAATTTTGATTTGTTCCGGACGATGTTCGGTGCGCTCCAGAATCGGCCTTATTTTTTCCTCGTCGCCGACCAGGATTGTATTTATGGAGGTTTCAACCGTTACCCGTGCGACGCCCATGACAATCTCGGTTGGCGCAAAATCGCCTCCCATTGCATCGACAGCAATTACGGTATGAAGCGGCTGGTTGTCTCCAGATATCATATTATTGTCTAAGTAGTTTAATCATTTCCGGGACAATATCGAAAATATTTGCAACTATTCCATAATCCGCGGCTTTGAAAATCGGAGCGTCCGGGTCGGTGTTAATCGCGACAATATATTTTGATGACGATATACCCGCCAGATGTTGCAATGCACCTGAAATACCGCAGGCGATATATAAGTCCGGCGCCACGGTTTTACCAGTTTGGCCGACCTGGTGAATCTGCTCTACCCAACCGGCGTCGACGATTGACCGACTGGCTCCGATCGCCGCCCCGAAGACGTCGGCCAACTCTTCGATTAGATGAAAATTTTCAGGGCCGCCAACGCCCCGGCCGCCGGCAACGATTATCCTGGCGTCGGCTAACGCCGGTCGCCCTGAGGTTGTCGGCTGGATTTCAACCAGTGAAATTCTTTGATCGCTCTGAGATAATTCCGGCCTGAAATGAGAGATTTCCGGCTGGTGCGGATTTTCCTGAGGCGTAATTACATTAGCCCTGATCGTAATAAATGCCGGTTTTTTAATTAACCTGATTTCGGCCAAGGCTTTGCCGGCGTACACCGGCCGTTGGCAAACGGGAAAATGTTGATCGTCGATTTTTACCCGCAGGCAATCGACTGCCACCGAGCCGCCGGTCATAATTGCCAGCGCGGGAGCTACGTCCCGGCTTAAAATATCGTCGGGAAAAAGGACCACATCCGCCTGTTCCGTCGAGAGCAATTGATCGATAGCTCCCGCAATTAAATTCGGATTGTAAATTTCCGGCAGCAAGTCATCAATAAAGACGACTTTGTCGGCGCCGTAGCGACCGGCATCGGCGACCAGTTCGGAAGTTTCATTATATAGACAAACAGCCGTCAATTTTCCATTAACCCGATCGGCCATCTGGCGTCCCAGACCCAGGCAACCGGCGCTGGTTTTGGAAACGGCATTTTCTTTGATTTCAAGATATACTAAAATATTCATAGTTCGTCTCTGGTTAAATAACCCGCGCTTCTTCCCGTAGACGCCGAATGAGTTCCGGCACGGCGGCAATGTCGCGCCCCAAAATTATTCCGGCGGCGCGATCCTCGGGCGGTAATATTTCAAGCAGTTGAATATATTCGCGGCCGCAGGGGATATTTTTCGTCACGACCTCTTTTTTTCGCGAAAGCATTATGTCTTTCAGCGAAGGATAACGTGGTTTGTTGAGACCTTTCTCGGTTGTTAAGAGACAGGGGGTCTGAATTTCATAGACGGCCTTGCCCGCATCCGTCTCTTTGGTGACGACGATGTGATTGCCTTCTAAATTCAGAGATGTAATGGCAGTAATACTCGGAAAACCGAGCAGTTGCGCCAAGAGTGTTCCAACGAGCCCATTACCAGTATCTATTGACTGTTTACCGCAGAAAATTAAATCCGGTTGAAGGGGCCGGATTTCTTCTGCCAGCCGGTTGGCGACAACAATGGCATCGGAGCAGACATCGGTATCCGAAATAATATGAATTAGCCGGTCGGCGCCCAGGGCCAGGGCGCGTTTCAATCCCAGGCTGTCTCTTTCGGGGCCAATCGAAACGGCGACAATCGTTCCACCCGCTTTTTCTTTCAATTGTATGGCGGCCTCAAGCGCATATTCATCGTAGGGATTAAGATCGTATTTCAGGTTGTTGCCGTCGATTCCCATTTTATCCGGCGTTATCGTGACAACCGAATCGGATACCGGGACAACTTTCACGCAGACAACAATATTCATTGTACCTCCTGTTATTGGCCGCTGACCATCAGCCGATCTATTTTAAAAGTTGGAGAGTTAATAGAGCCCCGAAATTCAAGGTCATTGCCAATCATCGAAATGGAATTGAGCATATCAAACATATTTCCGGCTACAGTACACTCCTGAACCGGGTAGGCCAATTTGCCGTTTTCGATCCAGATTCCTTCGGCGCCCCGTGAATAGTCGCCGGTAACGTAATTAACACCGACCCAGTTTACATCGGTCAGAAACAGCCCATTCTGGATGGAACCGATGATTTCCGCCGGCGAATAACGTCCGGCCTGCATAAAAAAATTGGATGTCGCCGGCGCCGGTTCGGAGCTGGCGCCGCGCCGGGCACTGCCAGTCGGAACGGTTTTCAACTTGCGGGCCGAATAGCAATCGCATAAAAATGTTTTCAAAACACCGTTTTCGATAACCACATTCCGGCGTCCGGCCAAGCCCTCGTCGTCGAAATAGCGGGAATCATTGCCACCCGGCAGAGTCGCATCATCGATAATATTTAGCTCCTTTACGGCAATCGACTGTCCCAATTTGTCAATCAGGAACGAATTTTTCCTATAAATGGCACTGCCGACGACGACTGCCGCGATAATATTGAGCAAATCGGCCCCGGCTTGCGGGTCGAATACGACCGGGACAGACTGCGTGGCCGGCTTCCTGGAACCCACTTTGCGGGCCGTGCGTTCGGCTGCGGTTTTGGCGATGGACTCGATCGGGTCGAGTTTGCTAAAAGTACGTTGACCAGACCACCAGTAATCAGTCTGTTTGACGTTATCTTTTTCGGCGACAAGTTGTAAAGAAAGCGAACAGTTCGAGAACTCCTGTTCGCCGGAAAAACCATGCGAGTTGAGCAATATGGTTTGGCCGTAAGAATCGTTCCAGAAAGCGCCACCGGAATTGGTAATGAGCGAATTTTGCTTTAATCCGAGAGTCTCAAGGTCGCTTGCCATCTGAATTTTGCGTTCGGTGGGAATTTGAGCGATTTCCGGATCGTAGAGACCGAGTCCGGTTTTTGTCGTACCAAATAAATTGCCCTCCGGCAGGCCGTTGTATTCATCTATGTCGGAGAGCCGGGCGATTTCCAGCGCCTTTTGGACCATCGTGGAGACAGATTCCGGTCGCAGATCGCTTGTGTAAGTAAGGGCCTTGCGTTTGTTCTTGAAAACGCGGATGCCGAGCGCCCGCGGATTCGACTGTCGTAATTCTTCGATTTTTCCGAGCCGTACTTTTATACGGGCGCTGGTGAAATTATTAATGAGGACATCAACCTCATCGGCGCCTCCCCGGCGGGCCTCTTTGATAACTCGTTCCGCGATTTTGATAAGTTCCTGCATTTTCTCCTCGTATTTAAGAACCGCCGACCGTGATTTCACTGATTTTTACGGTAGGATTGCCCACGCTGACCGGAATGTTTTGGCCATCTTTACCGCAGGACCAGGTGCTATCGGAAATCTTCAGATCGTCGCCGACCATCAGGATTTTATTCATGACGTCAGGGCCGTTGCCGATCAGCGTGACATCTTTCAGGGGTGCGGTCAGTCGCCCGTCTTCAATAAGATAGGCTTCGATCACGCCGAAAGTAAAGTCGCCCTTGATTGTATCGACCTGGCCGCCACTAAAATTTTTGGCGTATACGCCTTTTTTAACCGATCGAATGATTTCTTCAGCCGTACACTCGCCTTTTTGCAGATATGTCGTGGTCATGCGGGCCAACGGCGGATAGGCGTATGATTGTCGTCGTCCGTTGCCGGTGGGATTTACTTTCATCATGCGGGCGGAGATACTGTTGTGCATATAGCCCTTCAGAATGCCATTTTCGATCAGTACGGTGTTAGATGGAAGATGGCCTTCATCATCAATATTGATCGCGCCGCGCGAGCCGGGCAACAATCCGGTGTCAATGATTGTACAGCGTTCGGAGGCGACTTTCTGGCCGACTTTTCCGGAATAATTTGAAAGATTCTTATAATTGTAATCGGCCTCTAATCCGTGGCCGACGGCCTCGTGAATCAGCACGCCACTCTCGGCCGGCCCGAGAATGACGACCTGTGGTCCGGCCGGCGCCGGTTTGGCGTCGAGATTGGTAATTGCGATTGTAGCGGCCTGTTGTGCGACTACAGTTGGAGTATTATTCGGTTTATCGAGAAAGTCTAGTCCTGCGCGCGCTGACCGGGCGGCGTTGGCGCCCTGACGTTTGCCGTTGTCTTCGGCGGTTACACGAACCCGCAGTGCAAATAGCGGCTGAACGTCCTGAAAGTTTTTGCCTTCCGAATCGAAATACATGATCTGGCGTAGTTCGTCGGCAATCGAAGCTGTCACACTGGAAACCCGTGAATTGAATCGGCGGGCAGCTCCATCGGCCTGATTGAGCAGTTCGATTTTTCGGTTAAGATCGATGTTTACGCTGTAGGTCTCGACCGGATAAAGATTTTTACAGGAAATATTTTGAAAACGACTAATCTTGAAAGAGTTTGCAGTGTCGGCAATATTGGCGGCGGTCTCTGCGGCGATAAGCATCTTTGGAAAATCGATCGCATCGGTATAAGCGTAACCGATCTGATCACCCTGAACAGCGCGAACGCCCATACCCAGCACGATCCCATTGCTTATATCCTTGATAATCCCGTCTTCGATGCGCAGGCCGGAACTGGTTCGATACTCGAAAAACAGATCGGCGCTTTGAGCGCCTTTTGCCAAAGCCCGGTCGAGTAATCTCTGCGCCTCGGCCGCCGAAACACTAAAAAGCGTTTCCATGTCTTGCAGGTTTGAGCCGGGTTTGGTTTTGGAATAACCCATATTAAACCAGGCCGGGGCCGTAACAATACCGGCCGCCAGAATTCCGCTTGTCTTGAGAAATTCGCGTCTTTTCAATCCGCCTCCATAGATATATGCCAAAGTTAGGCTCTATTTTCATTTTTTAAATCGGAATGGGTTTAATTATCAACATCGTTTCAACTGTTTTGACCGTAATCTCCAAATTTTTCACCCTAAAAACAAGACTGTTCTAATTCCGACCTGCTGTTGTAAAATCCACTGTTGCGGAATATTTTTATTCAGAAATCTGTCGTTTAGGCAACGAGATTGTATTTTAGTTCGGAAATAATTAATATATTCGGCCAACATAATGAGTTTCGTGAATATAGTGATTTAATCAGGAGTCAATATTATATGGAGAAGAAGTCTGTTCTATTCATCTGTACCGGTAATTCGGTCCGCAGTCAAATGGCCGAAGCGTTGCTGCGCCGCTTTGGTGGCGAAGAATTTGAGGTTTTTAGCGCCGGCTTTACCCCGGCCGGTATTCACCGTCTGACGAAACAGGTTCTCAGTGAAATCGGTATTAATGTTGACAGTCAATATTCGAAGCACGTCGACGAATACCGCAATCGGCCTTTTGACTATGTGATCATTTTATGCGAGGTCGCAGCCCTTGGTTGCCCGACTTTTCCCGGTCAATCGGAAAAAATCAATTGGTTTATTGACGATCCAATCCGCGTCGTCGGCGGTGAAGAGCGCCGTTTAATGGCTTTTCAGTTTACCCGCAACCTGCTTAAAGAACGTGTTATGCGGTTTATAAAAGAAAAAGGCAGCCAGCCCTCCGCTTGATATCCGTTAAAAGTTCGTTTTTTTGGATGGAAATCCCGGGTGCCAAATAATTTTGTTTCCGGCCAGATAACTTTTTAATTGCAGGGGCATCTAATGCAATATTTAATGGCGACGCGCTTGAAAAGAGCCAAAATATTCTTTATCTTTGAAATGTGTTGGAACAACGTCATTACAGGATTGTTGAAAAACTTATGAAAATTAATGTATTTAAAGCCACCATTTTAATTTTGATAATAAGCGCCACCGGCCTGTCGCAGTTCGGCAAGAATAAAGTTCAATACGACAGCTATCAGTGGTCATATTTAAGGTCCGATAATTTGGATATTTATTTTTATACGGGCGGCGAGGCCCTGGCCGAATTTGCCGCGCCGGTTGGCGAGCAGGCGATCAAAGACATTTGCAAGGTTTTAAACTGGAAAATGCGCAAACGGGTAACGCTCGTCATCTATAATTCCCACAGCGATTTTCAGCAAACCAATGTGACTCTCTCTTACCTGTATGAAGGCATTGGCGGCTTTACGGAGCTTTTCAAAAACCGCGCGGTCGTCCCGTACGACGGCTCTTATTATGATTTCTGGCATGTTGTCCGGCATGAATTAGTACACGTCGTCATTAACGATATGATTTACGGCGGCAACGTTCAGAGCATTATTTCCGGGCGGGTGCGCCTGAGCATTCCGGGCTGGATGAACGAAGGGCTGGCCGAATATATTTCATACGGCTGGACGGCCCAGACCGACCTTATCATGCGCGACATTGCCTTGAATAGCGACATTCCCAGCATTGAACAGATGGATTATTATCTGGCCTATCAGGGCGGCAATTCGGTCTACCGCTTCATTGCTGAAAAATACGGAATCGAGAAAATCGGCCAGATCTGGGCCCAAATGAAAAGTCGCGGCAATGCCGATAAGGGATTGAAAATGGCCATTGGCCTGGACATGAAGGAGCTGACCGATAAATGGCAACGCTGGATGCGTACCGAATACTGGCCGGATATTGCCGACCGGGACGAAATCCAGGAAGTCGCCGTAAAAATTACCGATCATAAGAAACTGAAGAATTACTTCAATACCGGCCCGGCCATTTCACCGCTCGGCGATAAAATCGCGCTAATGTCGGACCGCAAGGGTTATGCAGACATTTTTCTGGTTTCTGCGACGGATGGCAAGGTCATCAAGCGCTTGGTCAGCGGCCAGCGTACGCCTGATCTTGAAGAATTGAAATGGCTCAATCCGCGTCTCAGCTGGTCTCCCGATGGCAAAAAAATCGTTATCGCCGTCAAGAGCGGCGCCCGCGATGCCTTGATTATCGTAGATATTGCCACTAAAAAGCACCAGCGTTTGGTCTTCGATGATCTTGAGGAAATATTTACCGCGGCCTGGTCGCCGGACGGCAAGTCCATCGCCTTCGTCGGTCTGAAAGATGAAAAAAGCGACTTGTATCTTTATGATCTGGACCTAGCCAAACTCAGCCAGATTACGAATGACGAATATCCCGATTTCGAACCGGCCTGGTCGCCAGATAGCCGGAAAATCATCTATACCTCTCAGCGCACAACCAACCCGGACAGCGTTCTGCAAAAGTTACAGACGAATGAAGCGGAGAACTTTCAAACAGACCTGTTTTATATCGATCTTCAGACCAAAGAAATTACCCGTCTGACCGATACCCCGTGGAATGAAAATTACCCGGTTTGGGCCCATACCCGCGACGCAATCATTTATACGTCTGATTTTCACGGTATCTCCAATCTTTTCATCATGGACATAAACACCCATGAATACGGAGCAATTACCAATGTCCTGACCGGGATTTTTCAGCCCAGTCTTACAAAAGACGATCAGCGTCTGGTTTTTGCCGGTTATGCCGATCTGGGCTGGGATATATATTCTATCAGCAATCCGCTGGATATGTTGCAGAATAGAAAGGAAATCAAGCCGACGGTTTATGCCAACAACCTGATGGATTCCTGGAAATATCCAGAAAAGCATGAACGCTTTAAATTCCCCAATCCCAAGGAATTGAAGCCGACCAGCACCCACCGCGTACAGGATAATGCCAATTATACCAATTATGTATTTGCGCCGAACTATACTCCGGATTTACCCGAAGAACCCGAGCCATCTATCACCGACAGTTCCGAGGCGGCCAGCGACACCAGCCGCCAGACCACCCGTGATGGTAAATATCCGGTCACCCCGTACAAGACCAAATTTACACTGGATATGGTTGAGAGCCAGGCCGGTTACAGCACTTTCTGGGGTTTGCAGGGCACGACTATCTTTGCCTTCAGCGACATTCTGGGTAATCATCAACTGACTTTCGGCACCGAGATGTATATCGATCTGGAAAACAGTGACTATTACCTGTCTTATATGTATCTTGCCAAACGGATCAATTACGCTTTTACCGGATTTCATTCGGCCAATTTCTGGTCTTATAGTTACTTTTATATGTGGCGTCTGCGAAATTATGGATTTGACATTTCTGTCTCTCGCCCGGCGAGCCGGTACACGCGGCTGGATGTGGGCGCGACGTCTTATAATGTCGAGCAAAACCTGATCAATATCATTACCAGTGAGACGGAATACAGTTATACGATAAGCACCATCTTGCCGCGGGCCAGCCTCGTTTTTGACAATTCTCTGTGGGGCTACCTCTACCCGATTGACGGCTGGCGCACGCGACTCGACTTCATTGCCAGTCCGAAATACCGGGAAAACAGCATGTCATTTTATACTGTTCAGGCCGACATCCGGCGCTATTTTAAAGTGAACATGGATTATTCGTTTGGCCTGCGGCTCACGACCGGCTTAAGCAACGGTGCCAATGCCCAGCGATTCTTTATTGGCGGTGAAGACAACTGGATCAACCAGAAGTGGCGCTACGATATTTTCAACGAGAGTAATTCTTCGTTATTGGAAGACATTTATTTTTCGGACTTTATCACACCACTTAGAGGCGCCCGCTATTATGAAAGATATGGTACCCGCTATTTCCTGGCAAATCTGGAATTCCGCTATCCATTTATTAAATACCTGGCATTGGGCTGGCCGTTGCCGCTCACGCTGGGCGGAATTCAGGGCGTGACTTTCCTGGATTTCGGCTCGGCCTGGAATGGTTATGATTTGCATCCCTTCCAGAACGATCCGGTCAACGGATTTGGTATGGATGATCTGGTGGCCGGATATGGAGTCGGCTCACGGATTTACATGTATTATTTTGTGCTCAAGATCGACGTCGCCTGGCGTTTCGATTGGTACAGAACATATAAACCAGCCTGGTACTTTTCGTTCGGATTGGATTTTTAACTCCCGGCTGAAAATGCTTGGTCTTAATGCCGAAGCTGATTAGTTTAGGCCGTTTGTTAGTAATTCGAGGTCGGGCAAAAAAAATGAAATATCTAAAATTTGCAATTCTTTGTTTTATCTGGAGCACGACCTGGGCAATGATCAAGGTCGGGCTCGATCAGACGCCGCCGATGGTCGGCCTGGCCCTGCGTTTCAGTGTGGCGGCGCTGGTGCTGGGCGGGATTATTCTGTGGAAAAAACGCCCGGTAGCTTTTGACCGAGTCTCGGTACAAAATTATTTAGTCGTTGGTTTAATGACGATGGCGCTCAGTTATTTCTGTACTTATTGGGCAGAAAAATTTATTTCCAGCGGGCTGACATCAATACTATGGACGGCTCTTCCGATCGTGGTGGGTGTCTTTGCCCGCTTTATGCTGCCGAACGAGCGCATGCGCCGGGTCCAGATTCTGGCGATTATTATCGCGCTGGGCGGAGTCGTTGCTATTCTCTCCGACCAGCAGTTGATTTTCAGTGTGCGTTTGCTGTGGGGCTGTCTGATCGCGCTGGCCGGCGTGGTTGTTGCGGCCTGGCCGAACGTTTACCTGAAGACCCGCAAACAGCCATATGATTCACTGACCATGACCGCCATGGCAATGGTTGTTGCGGCTTTCGTCCATCTCGTCGGCGCGACGATATTTGGCGAATGGTCGCAGATGGTTTGGAATTTTAAGAATATCGGATCGGTGGTGTATCTCGGGGTGTTCGGCTCGGCGATAGCGTTTTACGTTTATTATGACCTGTTGAAACAAATCAACGTCGTCAAGATTACTTTCGTTACTTTTATTACGCCGGTATTCGCGACGCTGATCGGCGCGTACTGGCTGAAGGAGATCGTAACCTGGCGCGAGACCGGCGGCATGGTGCTGATTTTCGCGGGGCTGATGTTGTATGACGGGAAAAAGTATCTGGCGATTTTGATGCCGAATAGCGGGAGGAACGCGCGTGGCTGAAAAATTCAAAAACGTCTTTGTCTGTACGGAATGTGGCTCCAGTCAGCCCAAATGGATGGGCAAGTGTCCCGATTGCGGCGCCTGGAATTCATTCGTCGCCGAGCAGGTTCAGAAAAAGGTCAAAATGTCTGCATCTCCGAATATCCGGCGCAGTCTGGTACCGCTGAATCGCACCGACGCCGCGCCGACCGAACGGTTGATTACCGGTCTGACCGAATTCGACCGTGTTTTGGGCGGCGGTTTCGTGACCGGTTCGGTAGTGCTGATCGGCGGCGAACCCGGTATTGGGAAATCCACGCTCATTATGCAGGTATTGGCCCGGCTCAAGGGCGAGAGTCTGCTCTATTTCTCCGGCGAAGAGTCCGAGGAGCAATTGAGCCTGCGCGCCCGCCGGCTGGGAATTGACAACTCACATATTCTGGTAGCCTGTGAGAATAACCTCGAGAACATTCTTTACCAGATGGAAAACCAGCGGCCGACGGCGGCCGTGATCGATTCGATCCAGACCATTTACTCCGATCAGTTTGAAAATGTCCCGGGCAGTGTCACGCAGGTGCGGGAGTGTGCCGGAAAAATATTACGCCTGTCGAAAGAACTGAACCTGACGACGGTTTTCGTTGGTCATATTACTAAAGACGGCATGATCGCCGGCCCGAAAGTTCTCGAACATCTCGTCGATACGGTGCTTTACCTGGAAGGCAGTAAAAATAACTTCTATCGTACTTTGAGGGCGGTCAAGAATCGTTTCGGTTCGACTAACGAAGTCGGAATTTTCGAGATGAAAGATCATGGTCTGGCGGCCGTTGAAAATCCGGCCGGTTTCTTCCTGGCCGAGCGCCGGCAACACGTCGCCGGTTCGGCGGTGACTGTCAGCATGGAAGGTACGCGCCCTTTTCTGATCGAAGCCCAGGCGCTGGTCACGCAGACTTCTTACGGGACACCGCAGCGTTCCGCCAATGGGATCGATTACCGGCGTTTCGTAATGCTGATCGCCGTTCTGGAAAAGCGCACCGGTCTGCCCTTGCGTACCCAGGACGTTTTTATTAATCTGGCGGGCGGCTTCAAGATTGACGAAACTGCGATCGATCTTGGGGTAACAGCCGCGATCGCATCGAGTTTCAAGGACCTGCCGCTCGAACCGACCGCGGCATTTATCGGCGAGGTCGGCTTGGTCGGAGAGGTGCGCAGTGTTCCTTTTCTGGAGAATCGCGTCCGGGAAACTCTGAAGTTTGGCTACACGACAGTGTATATTCCAAAGTCCGGGCTAAAAGTTTTGGACAAGGAATTGAAGTCCAGGGTCACCGGCATCGAGTCGCTTAACCAGCTCTTCGGGCTGATTTTTTAATTTCTGTAGCTCTGCATGTCAGGTTCAAATATCAACGATTCCAATAAATACCCGGCGATGTCTTTTACGATTGATGCGCGAGATTCTAAAACAGCCGCGCGTGCCGGGACTTTTATCACCGATCATGGCGCAGTGGAAACACCTATTTTCATGCCGGTTGGTACACATGGAGTAGTCAAAACGCTTACCCCGGCCGAACTCCTTGACTGCCAGGCCGGGATTATTCTCGGCAACACTTATCATCTTTATTTGCGCCCGGGGCTGGACGTGATCCAGGCGGCCGGTGGCCTGCATCGCTTTATTGCCTGGCCGAAACCGGTTCTGACCGATAGCGGCGGATTTCAGGTTTTCAGCCTGGCGCATCTTGGAAAAATGACGGAAGACGAGATCGTTTTCCGTTCGCATATCGACGGTAGCGAACATCGTCTGTCACCGGCAATTTCGATGGAGATACAGCGCGTGCTCGGCTCTGATATCGTCATGGCATTTGACGAATGTACACCGTATCCGTGCGAATATGAGTATGCCCGGTTGGCGCTGGAACGTACCCATCGCTGGGAGCGCCTCTCGCGCGAGCATTTTACCAAACTTGACCCGCTTTACGGCCATCGCCAATTCCAGTTCGGAATCGTTCAAGGCTCGGTTTATCCCGATTTGCGCGCGGAGAGCGCCCGAACATTGACGGAAATGAATTTCGACGGTTATGCGGTCGGCGGACTGGCTGTCGGCGAGTCAAAAGAACAAATGTTTGAAATTCTGGAATCGGTCGCACCGCAGCTGCCGGAAGCGCGCCCGCGTTATCTGATGGGCGTCGGCAAACCGGAAGACATTGTGCGGGCTATCGGACTCGGTGTCGATATGTTTGACTGCGTTTTGCCGTCGCGCAACGCCCGCAACGGGACACTTTATACCTGGAATGGACGGATTGTACTGAAGCAGAGTCAGTACCGGACGGATTTTACGCCGCCGGATGAAAATTGTGCCTGCTACACCTGTCGCAATTTTTCGCGGGCATATCTGCGGCATCTGTTTATGAATGGTGAAATGACCGGCCTGCGGTTGAATACCTTGCACAATATTCATTTTTTCCTTGAACTGGTCGGCCGGGCGCGCCGGGCGATTCTGGCCGGAGAATATGCGGCCTGGCAGGCTGAATTTTATCGCAATTATCCGGAAGAGGTGGATCATGCGGCGGAGAATCAACTGCGCCGCGAGGAGCGCCGCCGGAAACATCTTGAGGAAAATGACGTAAATAGTGCGTAACTTATGCCGCGTTCGTAGGAAGAATTTTAATCAGAAAGTATCCGCAGAATAAATGAATCTTAATATATCTTACCCGCCGCACGAACTGGCCCAATTGTCCGGTTCGGAAATCGAACAGCGTATCGAAAATGCCCGGTTGCGGTTGGGCCGGAGATTAATTATTCTGGCGCATCATTATCAACATGACCGGATCGTTCGGCATGCCGATGCAATAGGCGATTCGTTTGCCTTGTCGCGCCGGGCGGCCGAAACCGACGCCGGGTTTATCGTGTTTTGCGGCGTACATTTTATGGCCGAAACCGCCGACCTGCTGACCAATGAACGGCAGAAAGTCTTTCTGCCGAATATCGACGCAGGTTGTTCACTGGCCGATATGGCCGACATCGGCTCGGTAACGATCGCCTGGAAAAAGATCAGGGCCGTTACCGGAGACGAGATAATTCCGGTTACCTACATCAATTCTCAGCTCGGGCTGAAAGCTTTTTGCGGAAAAAACGGCGGCCTCATCTGTACTTCGTCCAACGCCCGCGCCGCGCTGGAATGGGCCTGGGCGCGAAAGTCCAAAGTCTTCTTTTTCCCGGATCAACATCTCGGGCGGAACGTTGCAACCCAAATGGGCATCCCGCCGGAAGAGATTGTTATGTACGATTCTAAACGGCCATTCGACGCGGAATTTGCCCGGCAGATTCAACAGGCCCGCCTGATTCTGTGGAACGGCTTCTGTTGTGTCCATCAGGCTTTTTCGCTGGAAGACATTAACCGGCTGAGGGAGACCATTCCCGGCATCAGGATTATTGTACACCCGGAATGTCCGGAGGAGGTTGCGCACCACGCCGATTATATGGGCAGCACCGAATATATCATCAAAACCGTCCGCGCCGGTACTCCCGGCAGTGTCTGGGGCGTCGGAACGGAGAAAAATTTGGTTTATCGGCTGGCCGGGCAATTGCCGGATCGCCGTATAATTCTGCTACAGGAGAATGATTCAATCTGCCGGACAATGGCTATGATAACGCCGGTGCATTTGCTATATCAATTGGAAAGTCTCAACGCCGGACAACTTATTAACCGGGTGATCGCGGACGAACATTTGCACTCCGATGCCCTGGTCGCCGTCCGAAGAATGTTGGAGTTACAGAAATGAAACCGGCCGAGCCCTTTCGCGAAACCGATGTTTTGGTGATCGGCGGCGGTCTATCCGGCTGCTCTGCGGCTTATGCGGCCGCCCGTAAAGGCTTGCGAGTCGTTATGTTGACGCCCAGCCGGGACGTAAGCGTTTCGTCGTCTTTTCAGGCTCAGGGCGGGATCATTTACAAAAATCCGCAGGACTCCCGGCAAGGCTTCTATGAAGATTTTCAACGTACCGGCGCCGATCTGGTGAATGAACAGGCCGTCGCCGCAATATTTGCCAACGGGCCGCGGTTAATTGAAGATATTTTAATTGGTGAACTAGCGGTGCCGTTCGACCGGACGCCGGATGGTAAAATCGCACTGACCCGTGAAGGCTCACACTCGACGCCGCGAATCGCTTTTATAAAAGACCATACCGGCAAGGCCATTCAGGAGTGCTTTTATAAAAAACTGGAGCAGGTTGAAAACGTCGAGATTCTGACCGATACGACCTGTCTCGACCTGATCACGCTGGCGCATCATTCGTTGAATCCTCTGCACATTTACGAGCCCAGCACCTGCGCCGGGGCGTATATTTATTTCCAGAATAACGGCGAGATTCATCCGATTCTTGCTAAGCAGACGATCCTGGCTTCCGGCGGACTCGGGCGATTATATTTACACACATCCAATCCGCATCATGTCCGCGGAGACGGCTATGCAATTGCTTACCGGGCGGGGGCGCGTCTGATGAACATGGAATACGTGCAATTTCACCCGACCACATTATTTTCGTCGAATGATGAACGTTTCCTGATCAGCGAAGCCGTGCGCGGCGAGGGTGGCATCCTCCGTAATAAAAACGGCGAAGATTTTATGACACGCTACCACGAAATGGGTTCTCTGGCGCCCCGGGATGTCGTGGCGCGCAGTATCATGCAGGAAATCGGCCAGACCGGAACACCCTATGTTTATCTGGATATTACCCAAAAAAGCGCCGAATGGCTGAAGAAAAGGTTTCCGGTGATCTATGAAAAATGCCTGACCGTCAAGGTCGATATGGCCACCGAAGGGATTCCGGTTGTCCCGGCCGCGCATTACGAATGCGGCGGAGTAGCCGTCGATGGCCAGGGAAATACGACCATCCGGCGCCTGAAAGCCGTCGGCGAGGTTGCCTGCACCGGTTTACATGGCGCCAACCGGCTTGCGAGCAGCTCTTTGCTGGAATGTCTGGTATTTGGCACACTGGCCGGCAGTGATTGTGTCGATCGCATTCACCAGGACAAGATCATTATGCCACAGGTCGCACCCTGGAAAGTAGAAACCGAGCCATTCGATCCGGATCTTTTTCAACAGGATCGGCTGACGATCAAGCATACTATGTGGAATTATGTCGGCATCGTCCGCACCGCCAAGAAATTGGAACGCGCCGGAGGAATTTTATGGCGTCTCCAAAGAGACATTGAAAGATTTTATGCAAACAGCCAGCTGAACGATGACCTGATCGGCCTGCGAAATGCGGCCACGACGGCCATGCTGGTTTTACACGCAGCCCGGCTGAATAAATACAGTCGCGGTTGCCATTACCGTATAGATTAGTTAAAATATAAATAAAAAATGGAGGTTAGATGAATAGTTTATTATATGCCGGATCAATGGGGGGCGGCACTGGCGCGCAATCGGCCAACCCGATTTTGTCATTGATGCCGTTTGTGCTCATCATCGTGGTAATGTATTTCCTGATGATCCGTCCGCAAGCCAAGAAACAGCGTGAAAAAACCAAGATGTTACAGGAACTGCAACCGGGCGACGACATCCTTACAATCGGCGGCGTCTATGGCAAAATCGAAGGCGTGAAGGATAAAAATATCCTGATCGTGCGAATTGCCAAAGATGTCAAAATCAATATTTCCCGCTCGGCCGTAGCCGATAAAGTACAGGAGAAGGTGGTTTCGTAGGCGATGGCGCTTCTTCCGATTCATGTTTATGGCAGTCCGATTTTGCGAAAAAAATTGGATCCGATCGAAGAATTGCCGGCAGATTTCGACCGTATTTTAACGGATATGTGGGAGACGATGTACGACGATGAGGGCATCGGCCTGTCGGCTAACCAGGTCGGCCTCGATCTGCGGTTTTTTATTGCGGATTTGTCACTGCGCGATAAAAATCTGAAGCGCGAAGTTTTCATTAATCCGGAAATAATCGCGGCGGAAGGCGAGATACTCGACGAAGAGGGTTGTCTGAGCCTGCCGGGTATTCGCGAACAGATTCCGCGCGCCGCCAAAATTATCCTGCGGTATGAGACTTCGGAACGCCAGGTCGTCGAGCGTGGTTTTTCGGATTACTTAGCGCGGGTAGTACAACACGAAGTTGATCATCTCGACGGAATGTTTACATTTGATCGGGTCAGTGCCCTTAAGCGCAGTTTTCTCAAATCAAAGCTTTCCCGTCTTTCCGCCAGGGCAGCAAAAGGTGAATTTGCCAAAGACATCGACTGAGGTCTGATGAAGATCGTTTTCATGGGAACCCCGGAGTTTGCCGTACCGGCTTTGCAGGCAATTGCCGCTTCACGGCACCGTATTCTGGCGGTTGTAACCGGTCAGGATGTCGCCCGTGGCCGCGGTCAAAAAGTACAGGAAACGCCTGTAAAAATCCTGGCCCAAAAACTGGGCATTCCGGTGCTTCAACCGCTTTCATTAAAGGATCCGGAATTCCAGGATCACCTGAAAACCTACCCGGCCGATCTTTATGTCGTGGTGGCGTTTCGGATATTGCCACCGGAAATGATTGCCATACCGCCTATGGGCGCGGTAAACCTGCACGCCTCGCTTCTGCCGCAATATCGCGGTGCGGCGCCGATCAACTGGGCGCTGATCAATAATGAACATGAAACCGGCGTAACGCTTTTCCAGATCAAAGCTACGATCGATACCGGTGATATTTTGAAACAGGAACGGGTTGCCATCGAACCGGCCGATACCCATGGCTCCCTGGCTCCGCGCCTGGCGCAGGTCGGGGCGCAATTGATGGTTGAAGTTTTGGACGGTCTGGCAAGCGGTACGCTGAAAAGTTTTCCCCAGGACGCCAGCCTGGCAACGCCGGCCCCTAAGATTTTTCCCGAACTCGGCGAGATCGACTGGCAAAAACCGGCCGTCGAGATCAAGGGTTTGATTCACGGATTGTCACCTGTTCCGGGCGCCTATACATTTTTTCGTGGCAAGCGCTTGAAAATCCTGAGGGCCGTGGTCGGCGCCGAAAGTTTTTCCGGCGAGCCGGGCACGCTTGTAATCCGCGAAAAAGCCGGGATAGCGATTCTCACCGGTCAGGGTGTTTTGTGGCCGAAGGAAATGCAATTCGAAGGCCGCAGACCATTACAGATCGCTGAATTTTTATGTGGCTTCGCCGGTCAGGTTGGAGATCAATTTGCATCGTGAAAACCCGCACCGCCGCCGCCAGCATTCTGATTTCTCTGCCCCCCGGCGGTTATAATTACGAATCCGCTACCGATAGATTTATTCAGGCTAACAGTTTTTCGCAGCCCGATCGCGATTTTATTTATCTGCTGGTCAAAGGCGTAATTCAATATCAGCGCCTGCTCGATTTTATCATTGATCAGGCACGCAAAAAGAAGCGCAGCCATATCGAAAATATAGCTAGAGCTCTATTGCGGATCGGCGTTTTTCAGATCGTTATTCTGAACATACCGGCCCACGCCGCCGTGCATGAAACCGTTGCCGCTGCCCGGCAAATTAATAGACACGACCTGACCGATTATATCAACGCCGTTTTGCGCCATTTACCGGAGGAAGGTGTCTGGCGGGAAAACCTGCGCCAATTAGATCCGGCCGTTGCCCTGGCAATCGAGTATTCGCATCCGGAATGGCTGGTAAAAAAATGGCTGGCGAACTTCGGCCGGGAAAGTACAGTCGCCCTGCTCGGCTTTGACAACAATTATCAGGAGATTTACTTTCGGCACAATCCACTAAGGGGGACGTGGGCGGAATTTGAGAAATTGTTACAAGAGCGGGCGTTTCAGGTTGAACCGTATGCCACCGAACCGATCTGTTTTTTTAAAGTGGATCGGCCGGGAGATTTGCTGAAAAGCGATTTCTTCCGCGAAGGCCGGTGCTCTGTGCAGGATTTCAGCCAGTCGCTGGCCGTGCGCCTGCTCGATCCGCTGGCCGGTGAAACCATTCTGGATGCCTGCGCGGCTCCGGGTGGCAAGGCGACTTACATCGCGCAAATTACCCAAAACCGCGCCCATGTTCAGGCAAATGACCGCACGCCCCATAAAATTGAATTGGTTAAAGAATCAGCCTGCCGATTAGGCATCGATTCGTTATATTACAGTATGTCTGACGCCAGTATCGCAAAGTTTCCAACGGTGGACAAGGCTCTTGTCGATGCACCCTGCACCGGAACCGGTATTCTGGCGCGGAGAGCGGATCTGCGCTGGAACCGTCGGCCGGAAGAATTGATCCGGGCGCGGGCGATCCAGGCCGGGATTCTGAATAATGTCGCCGCCGCGGTACGTGATCAGGGTTTTCTGGTTTACAGTACCTGCTCGCTGGAGTATGAGGAAAACTGGACAACGGTGACGGAGTTTATCGATTGCCACCCCGAATTTTCAGTTGAACCGGCGGACAAATATGTTGACAGTTGCTACTGTGATGAAAAAGGCGCTGTGCGGATTTTGCCATTTATACATAATTTAACAGGCAGTTTTGCGGTACGCCTGAAGAAAATAAGTTAGAGCGGAGAGGCCATCAGTGCAGACAAGACTTCGAAACTGGTTCAGGTTATTGGCGGCGTTCATTATCTTTGGAGTGGCGCTGGCTTTGATCATGGATAAAATTGTCATGCCGGTATACGTGCGTCACGGCAAAGAAATAGTCATGATGGATGTTCGTAAAAAACACACGGCGGAAGCTATAAATCTGTTAAAGATGGGTGGCTTCGGAGTGCAGGTGGTGGATACGGTCGAGGGCGGCAATCTGCCGAAAGGAGTTGTCGTTGATCAACAGCCGCCGCCGGGCAACATGGTAAAAAAGGGGCATGTCGTTAACCTGATCATTACCGGTGGAGAACATTTCTTTCAGATGCCGAATTTAGTCGGCCGGGTTTTGAAATCCGCCACCATCATCATCGAGAATCAAAAATTAGTGCTGGATACGGTAGAGTACCTTTACTCGTCCGATAAACCGGAGGGTGTCGTTTGCGAACAGTCTTTATTGCCAGGTTCAATGGTCGGGTCGAATACACCGGTGCGCCTGGTGGTCAGCAGGGGCAAGCCCTCCCACCAGTTGGAGGTGCCCATGCTGACCGGCCTGAATCTGGAAGAGGCCAAAGCCAGTATTCGCAAAGCCGGCTTCAAGATCGGCCTGATCCGCTATGTCCCAACGCCCGATCTGACTCCCTACACAGTCATTGATCAAACCCCTAAGGCCGGTCATCATTATGACAATCCGGTCAATATAGATTTGCAGGTGACTAATGAACCATAAGCTCAAAACAGCCCCTGAAGTCGTTCCGTCTCTGCTTTCGGCCGATTTCACCAGGCTGACGGATAGTATCCAGGCAGTTGAAAAAGCCGGTGCATTACGACTGCATCTGGATGTCATGGACGGGCATTTCGTGCCAAATATTACGATCGGACCATTTATCATCGCGGCCATCCGGAGAATTACCGCCCTGCATCTCGAAACCCACCTGATGATCGAAAACGCCGACCGGTATATTAATAAGTTCATCGAAGCGGGCAGCGATACAGTCATCCTGCATGTAGAGTCCAGCCCCGGATTGCACCGCGATTTAAAAACCATTAAAGAGCTCGGCGTGAAAGCCGGCCTGGTTCTTAATCCGCCGACGCCTTTCGAAACAATTGAACCATTCCTGGGCGAAATAGATCATCTGCTGGTAATGACGGTCAATCCCGGTTTCGGCGGCCAAACCATGATTATTGATACTCTAGAAAAAGTTCGCCAGGCGCAAATATGGCAGGAACGCTATGGCTTTCTGATAGAAGTCGACGGGGGCATCAACGCGGAAACCATTACCCTGGCCGCATCGGCCGGAGCAGATTTATTAGTCGCGGGCGACGCCGTATTTGGCGCCGGACATCCCGAACACTCCTTAAGATTATTAACTCAACAAATAAAGTGATTAAGCCGGTCAAAGAAGGCGAACTTGGCCGTAAGGCGATTCACTATACATCGTCTTTAGTGCCGCTGATTTATCAATTTTTCTTTAATAAGCATGATGCGACCCTGATTGCCGGACTCCTTTTCCTGGGAATTGTGGTCGCCGAACTGTTGCGGATGAACGTGCCGGTCCTGCGCCGGTTATATCGAAGACTGTTCGGCTGGATGATGAAGCCGCATGAATTCCGCAAACACTTCACCGGCGCGACTTATGTTTTTTTGGGTGCTTTTCTGGCTATATTTCTCTTTCCAAAAGAGATCGCCGTAACTTGCCTGCTGTTTCTGACGATCGGCGATCCGACCGCTTGCCTGGTAGGACTTTCCGTCGGCCGGATAAAGGTACACAACAACAAGACCCTGGAAGGCATGCTGGCTTTTGTGTTTATCTCACTGCTGGCCACCGCCTGGATTGCGGGAATCCCGCTCTGGATAAAAATAATCGGTGTGCTGGTTGCCTGTTTTGTAGAGGTTATTCATCGTAAAATAGATGACAATGTGCTGATCCCGTTCTTTAGCGGGACGGTCATGTTGTTCCTGGTGGAATTATTTAAAATCTGGTGATGAGATGAAACCGGCCGAGGATTGTGTTCTTTGGTCCGATATTCAGGCTAAAGCCCATTTTTAGATTCTCTCACTTCCCACATAGCGTCTTTTCCCGCCACCGATAGATATACGAAAATTATTGGCCTGACCTTCACACCCGGATGGTCAAACGGAGATTTCGACCTGATTATTTCCACCGACTTTCTGGAGACATTTCAGCATCACTGCCAATAAATCCTGCCGACTAAGCGGTTTGTACAAATAGTCGAACGCCCCCATTGTAAGAGCTTTTTCAAGCAGATGTTCATTGCGAAAGCCCGAAATCATGACTGCCGTCAGATTGGGTTGGAGAACTTTCAAAGCCTCCAGGACCTGCAAGCCGTCCATCTCCGGCATGTACAGGTCGATAAACGCAATTACACAGGATTTAGTCCTCAATTTTTCTATGGCTTCGCGACCGTCGAGAGCGGTGACGATTTTAAATGGAGTGTCTTCGAACATTTCACAGAAAATGTCCAGAATTGACTGGTCGTCATCGACTACCAAAACGCTGATTTTACGGGAATCGTCCATAATCTTCCTTCACGGGTTAGCGGGTTTTATTTTCAAGTTGTTCCATTTTTTGCCGGGCTTTTTCAGAGAGTTGGTCTTCCGGCTGAAGTTGAGCGTCGATCACGGCATCGGTCACGATGGTTGGATTTATGAATACTACGAGCTCGGTCTTGACCTTTTGATCGATTTTATTTCGGAAAAGAAAGCCGATCAGCGGAATTGACCCGAGCAATGGTACTTTGCTGATCGTTTTAGTGTTTGATTCGCGGATCAGACCGCCGATCACGATAGTTTCGCCGTTGCCGATCTTAATGGTAGTGTTGGCAGTCCGGCGAGCGATGATCGGAGTGCCGTCGCTGGTCTGGCCGTTCTGAAAATCGGCATTAGGCGTAATATCGACCGTAATGGTCTGATCGTTGTTAATATGCGGCTTGACCAATAGCTTGATCGTCGCCGACTTGAACTCATATGATGTAATCCCGTATTGGTTTAAAACCTTGTACGGAATCTGGTCGCCAACTTCAATCGAGGCGATTTTATTGTCCAGCGTTATCAAATACGGCCGGGACAGAATATTGACTTCTTTGTCGGTCTGAAGAGCACTCAAAACGGCATCGAAGCTTTTAGAAACGATACCAATGCCCAGTCCCTGGCCAATGGGTAAGCCGCCCCCAAGCGTATTCCCGGAATTATCATAGTAGCCCACTTGGTTGGTTGTCTGGCGCAGGTTAAAAAGAGTCGCAATCCGGTCGCCGGCGCTGAGAATTTTTGGATTTTTCCAGTACCATTCAAAGCCCGTGCTGTTTTCACGGGTCAACGAAATCTCGACGATAGCCGTCTGGATATAAATTTGGGGTGTGGGCTTGTCGAGTGCCGCCAGCAGATCTTCGATCCGCGCCAGCGTTTCCGGATTTTCTCTAATTATCAGGGTGTTGGTGCGTTCGTCCGCCAGCACCAATCCCACTCCGGGGGTGGCAAGGCGTCCGAGTGCGTTTTGCAGATCGACCGCATCGGCGTACTGGCAACGATAATTTTTAATTACCGTATGCTGTTGAATTTTGCGAATGTCTCCGACGAAATAAATGTCAATGCCGTCGATTTTACGGTAGGCCAGGCCGCTGGAATTCATTATGGCCGTGATCGCATCTTCCGGCGTCACGCCCGACAGATTGACCGTAATCTTGCGCTCCTGAATTTCCGGGTCGGCAACGAACTTCAGGCCGGTTTTCTCGCTCAGTATCTTTAGAACGGTGTTGAAGGAGGCGTCTTTCAGATTAATGGAAACCAATGGGGGCGGTTCGGTCGTTTGGCTAAAAAGCAGACAGGCCGATATTAAAAAGCCAATCGGTAAAAGAATTAGTTGTTTGTGAAGTAAATGATTATTCATCTTCTGGTACTTTCAGGTTATATCGTTTTCCGTAACCGGATAAAATCAAAGCGTTCTGATAGATCTTTTCGATTTTAAAGGTATTCAGACTGTCGCCGACGTGGTACACTTCCCCCCCAATGATGGCCGCCGGATTTTGCCGGTCGAAAATAATACCGGAAATGATAATGCTTTGTGGATTTATTACAGGCGGTTTTTTAATGGATGTCCCGGTCTTTTCGGAGCGGACTTTGACCGGTCTTTGATTGTCGGGACGAACAGACAGCGTGGCGCCAAACCGGAACGGATCGCGGATGGATGGTCTGGGATATTGGGGGGGATCGTTCTTGTCTGGCGCCGGAGTTTTCGCTGTCGTTAGATTTAAGGAGAGTATATTGCGGATAATGTTTTCGATTTTGTCTATGTCGGCGACCCGAATGTCTCCGGCCTGGTTGATTTGAGAGACGGGCGCGCCGCTTTTACCGGCATTAAAGAGCAGGGTCGATGCTAAAATGATTATCAGGCTCGTTAAAGGAATGATCTTTTTTAATTCTTTCTTCATGCTTTGGCCATGACGGTAAATAAAACTAAGTTGATATTCAGGCCGGTCGTCTGATTTTTAGGAGAGATGATGCTAAAGGAATCCACCAACAGCCAATAAGGAATTTTTTCCAGGCCGTTCAGGAATGCCAGTATTTGCGCGTATGTCCCGGTGAATCGGATGGTGATTGGTTTTTTCACAAATTGTACCTTTTCCATAGCGCGATCTTCGAGAAAATCGATGAACTGAACTTGCAGACCGGCTTCCTGCGCCTGGCGGTTAAGATCGCCGAGCACCATCGAGAAATCTTTCTTTTCGATGCACCGTCTGCCGAAAATGGCCTCAAGTTCACTGACACGGGCGGCCTCGCTCTGAAGCAGGCCCAGGACAGTTTGAACATCGGTTGCACGGATTTTAAGGTAGATTTCATCCAGGCTGGCGCGAGTTTTTTTCAATTCTTCATATTGATGTAATTGCGGGCGGATGATCAGAAAATTGCCGGCGGTCAGCGCCACCGAATAGACGAAAATGGCGAGAAGGAGCCAGTGCCATTTGATCGCGTTGTACAAGATAGATACCCGGGCTTTTGGCGTTTTTTCCATTTCAATATGCTCCCAGTACGAAGGTAACCAGGGGCTGGCCATCCTTTTTGTCTATCCGGTTCTGCAGGATTTCAACCCGCTCGAGGCCGGAGATAAAAAGCGTGTCGCTCACCAATCCTTTTATAAAGACATTCAGGAAATTCAAATCCTGTTGTTTGGGATCAATCATTGAAAACCCGCACATTTTCAAACGCGGCGAGTTTTGGTCTTTCGTCATTTCTCCGGCGACGCTGATCTCCTCTAACCGGACATTGACCGGGATCAGTTTTGAGATTTCCTGTAATTTCTGCGCCCAGTGTAACGGGCGAGAAAAAGTCTGCTGGTAAAAACGCATTTTTTCAGCGACCGGAAGGCTCTGATTATATAATTTCTCGATGACGAGTAATTTCGGCTGAAGCAGGTTGATTTCATTCTGGACTCTCTCAACATCACGTCGGTACAAAGTAGAAATGAACAGGTTTGTACGATAAACATAGAACAATGCTGAAAGCGAAAAGAGCCAGATTGTTACGTAAATCAAGATTAAAAATGAACGAATCCGGCGCTGACGTTTTTGCAAGGTAGCGGCACCCAGCAGATTAATCGGTTGAATTTTCAAACAGCCTCCTCCAGAGCCAGCCCGAGGGCGGGCGCGGCCGATTCGCCCCAATTCGCCATAATTTCCGGCTCGATCAATCCATTCAGGGCTGATTCGAGAAATGGATTCCAGATGTGCACGGGAACTTTCAGTTGTTCTGCCAGCAGGTAATCCAATTGGCGCAGGCGGGCGCTACCGCCGGTCAGTAGTATTTTCGATAAGCGATAGTCGCCGTTTTGAATTTGCTGGTTGAGGATCGTAGCGTGAATTGTTCCCGCAATTTGGTCAGCCAGACGGGACAAATACGAGCTCCAGTCGAACACGGGAGGTGTCAGATCGCTGTCCTGGTCGGAAGGCGGTTGCGCTCCAATCTTATGGCTTTCCGCATTTATAAAAGAGGTGTGAAAATGTTTTTCTATTGAGCGGGTAATCGTATTGCCACCGACGGGCAACGCGCTAAAAGCCGGACTATTTCCGGGGTTATAAAAGCAAATCGCCGTGCGCTCAGATCCGATATTGACGATTGCGATCGAGTCATTATCCGTCCCGGACCGCAGTTGATGATAGCAATTGTAAATAGCCATCTGGTCGGTTGTAACTGTTTCCGGTTCGAGGCCGGCCCGCTGGAGGATTTCGATCTGCCGCCCGATCTCATCCGTCGGGACCAGGGCAACCAATAACGTTTGCGTTTTCTGCTCCCGATTGATACTCAGCGTCGTGTAATTGAACTCGACTTTCTCCGGTTCGAAAGGCATCAGTCCGTACAGGCTCAATCGGATGGCGGCTTTTATCTCACTGACCGCCAGGACCGGAAGTTCAATGATACGAAGCATACAACCGGGAGATGACAGAACAATCCGCACTCGTCGTATGGCCGGCCTGATCGGCTTAAGCATTTCGCGCAGGATTTGGACGATCAGGGTCGGATTCAGATCGTCCGGACGGTTGATCTTACCGGTTTTGAAAATATCGACTGCCCGCCAGAATTCGACCTGAAGTCGGTTTTTCCGGCGCAATCCGATTATTTTCAGCACATTGCTTCCGATGTCAACCACGACCGTTCGGTTGTCAATAAATAACATTAAAACCCCGATTCCGCCCTGTGCCAGGTGCCGCTGACAACGCTTTTCGGCCAGTCGAATTCATCCGGTCCGGAAAATCCGGGTGGATATTGATAATAGGTAGTCTGGCCGAGATCGTTAATATCCACACCGCTTTTCAAGGTGACATGCTTGGCAACGATGGGTCCCGTCAAAAGACGGCCCTTAAATATCACCGAGCCGGTTGAATAAACTATGCCAAGAACCACCAGTTGCGGCGTACCGGTAATGTCGATTTCGGTTTGGGCGGTATCGCCGGCAATTATTGCCGGGAAGTAAAGAGGCGAATCCGGCATCTGCTGGGCGAGGATAGCGACCGAACCATGAAAGACCATGCCTTCCGTTGCGATCAGTGTGCCATTCAGGAAAGTTCCATTTTGCATGGTGACTTTTCCATCGATGTAATGAATGCCGGGCGGCATCGTGCCCCAAAATGTCTCATCGTGATCGTAATAATAGTCGGCGATCGAAAAATAATAGCCCATATCAACTTCCGGCAACGGATCGAACCGGGCGATTCCGCGACCCTCACGGTATGTTAAGTAATAATTTTGAGTGTCCAGGACGGTCTGATACGACACAATATGATTGAAAGGATGATCTTCTTCCAGTGTTACCGCCAATTCACAGGAAAGCGGTCCCGCAATTCCGGTCGCAGTCAAGTCTTGTCCAATTGAGTCGTAAACCACCGCGACTTCGGAGTTGCTGAACGATCCGAGCAGATCGGGACCATGATTAATGCGCCAGAGCGCGAGATTGAGCCCGCTCTCCGCCCGGAAAAATGCCGCGACGCTTTGTTCCTGGCGAACGCTGAATTTGCCTTCATAGGCGGCCAGGGTCAGAAAAGCGGTTCCCAGAATAGTCATTACCAGAAACAAAACCAAGACCATTCCGAGCACACTGCCATTTTCCGAAGCCAATGTATATTTAAGGTGATTAATCATTTTAAAATAATCCGAGATACCAGTTTACGATCGGCTGACCCGCGATCAGGGTTATAACTGTTCCGGCTGCCAGGAAAGGGGCATAAGGCAGACGACCATCCAGGCGAAATCCTTTGAAAACAACCAGGCCGCCGCCGATCAATCCGGCTAAAACGTAGCTGGTAAACAGCGCCAGGATAATTCCACGGGTTCCCAGGAATAAACCGACCAGGATCGCCAGCTTGATATCACCGGCGCCCAGGCATTCTTTTTTAAAAAACCAGCGCCCGACAATTGCCCAGAACAACATGATGCCGCCGCCGACTGACAATCCCAGCAACGCGTCCGGTAACCTCTGAGGAATTAATAATAATACGATCAGACCGCCCGGAATAATCCCACCGATTATCATCGTATTTGGAATCTTTTGAAAATCGATATCGATAAAAACGATCACCGTCAGAATGATAAATAAAATACTATAGAGAAGCGCCTCGAATCCGGGACCGTACATCATTATCAGGAGAATGGCTGACAAGCCGGTTAAAATTTCGACCAGAATATATCGCCCGGAAATCCGCTGTCCGCAATGCCGGCAACGCCCCCGTAAAAACAAAAAACTAAGAATCGGAAAATTATCATAAGGCTTGATAGGATTGGTACAGTGCGGACAATGAGATGGCGGTTGAACTATAGAAAGCCCGCGCGGCAGGCGATAGATCAGGACATTGAGAAAACTGCCGATAATCGCTCCGGCATAAAAGAAGAAACAATATTTTAGAACCTGAAGCATATCAATTCCTGAAATAAACATTTCCGGTAGTGGCGACCGAACAACCATCTTCCTGCAGAGCGATCCGAAACCCGAGACAGTTTTGTGAATCAGCCGCTGTAGGGTAGAAAAAACATAGCGTGTCGATACTGTTTCGGATCAGGTGTTGCGGTTGCCCGCCGCCGGATTTATAAACTAAATCCCGGGAGCTTTTATAATAAAGAGCACTAGTTCCGATTTTCAGACATTCACCGGGATTAACGATCTGAGTTTCAGATGAATCAGAATAGATCACAACAGTGCCGCCTGACGCTTCGCGAATTGAATTGGTTAGCAGGTCATTAGCAAAAGACACATCCCGCTGGAGCCGGATCTGCCGGCTTCCGCGGTTAAAGTTATTGGAAGCTGAAACAACAATCACACTGGCCGTCAGGGCGATGATCGAGGAAATGACGAGTGCAATTGACAATTCCGTCAAAGTAAAACCGCGATTGCTTTTCAGGAAATTCATTGGCGATAATCCGCAGAAACGCTGGTTGATAAAGAAACTTGATTTTGACCGCCAAGCGGCCAGCTGATCGTAGTGGTGATTTGTTTGTAATCGTCCGGATCACCGTCTAGGTCCGCGCCGGCCAGGCCGTCTATCGGATCGTCGGTTGCGGTAACGACCGTCGTACGCAAGCCGGTCAGATCGCCCAAATTCACTACGGTTTGGGTTTCATCAAGGCTGTCGGCTAAAACGGCATATTCGAAACGATTGGCCGCTTCGAGCCGCTCTTCAGCCCGGATAATAGCCAGACGGCGGAAACCGCTGTCGTTAATTGAACTTTTACCGCCGACAAAAAATTGGAAGCCGCCCAGCATAATTACAGAAATCAGGGTGATTGCGACGATACTTTCCACGAGAGTCGTTCCCGTTTCTGCGCTGATCTTATTTGAAAATGATTGAATCATCGCCGTCTTCCAGTAAAACAGCGGGGGCCGCAAAGACCCCCGCCATTAACTGTGGGTTATATACCACCACCGAAAGTGCCATCCTGATTGAGTGTCCGGTCGTTATCCGCGCCGAAGATTTCGTCCTTCGAACAGGCAATTGTGTAAGTCGTAGCATCCGATGTGAGAGTATAATCGGTCGCAACGAAATACTTACCGGCCAGATCGCTCGCGCTGATGTCGAGTCCCGTAACAGCCGTTACAGCTGTTCCGGCCACCGCGGTCGGATAGGCATTGTTGGCGGCAAAGTAAACCCGCAAACCGGTGCGGATAGTCCCCAAAGCCGCGTCACATTCGCTCATTTTGGCTTTCTTGATGTTGGATTGATAAATCGGAACCGCGACTGCGGCCAGAATTCCGACAATGACAATCACGATCATTAATTCAACCAGCGTGAAGCCTTTTTGATTCCCTAAGAACCGTTTCATTTTACTACCTCCGTGTTATGTCTCCCGGATTTATATGCCCGGAAGGGTTTGTTTGTGTTTTTTGTTCAGCCACCGATCGCCCCCGACATTTGAAAAATGGGAAGATACAGGGCTATCACTACGAATAAGGCTAATATTCCCAGACCGATCATCAAAGCCGGTTCGATAATCGCTGTCAGGCCGTCAATGGTCGAGTTGAGCTGGCGCTCGTAAAATTCGGCCACTTTGTTAAGCATAGCTTCCAGCGCCCCCGCTTCTTCTCCGACCGCGATCATTTTAACCATCATTGGTGGAAAAATCGGGTGCTTCTCTAATGAACGCGCCAGCGACATTCCACCAGTCACACTTTGTTTGACTTCCAGGATCATATCCTGAATGATGACGTTATTTGCGGTATCTCCCGCCACCACCAGGGCATCTACTATACTGATATTGTTTCTGGTCAGCGTGCTCATGGTTTTACTGAACCGCATGACGATTGATTTCAAGATTATTTTACCGACAACAGGTATTTTCAGAAGATACTTGTGGAAAAAGTGCCGGCCGGTGTTGCTCTTCAAAAATATATTTCCTCCGGCGATAGAACCGGCGATTATGACAATCTCTGCGATCAGATTATGCAATAGAAAATTGCTGACCGCCAGAATAGCGCGGGTCGGTCCCGGCAACTGGACGCCAAACCCGTCAAAAATTTCTTTAAATTTCGGCACGAGACCGAAAACAACCGCTGCAATCACAATGACAAAAAATATCATAATAAAACGCGGATAAGAGATCGCCGATTTGATCTTCTTGTCGATTTTATCTTTATCCTCGATGTAGATAGCCAGTTGTTCCAGGATTCCGCTCAGATTACCGCCCATTTCGGCGACCTTGACCATAGAAATTGTAAGATTGGGGAAAACCCGTGGGTATTGTTCCATGGCAAAGGAAAAATTCAGCCCGCCCTCGATCTGCTCTTTGACGTTTTTAATGATCTTTCGAAAGGCACTGTTTTCGGTCTGTTCCGAGAGGAGCATCAGGCTATCCACCAACTGTACGCCAGCCCCGACCATCGTAGCCAATTGCCGGAAAAAGACCACCATTTCTTCTGTTTTGATTTTCTGGCTGGAGCTCAAAGAATGCTGTCGGTTACTTGCAATGGAACGGGGAATGTCGATCCTTTCGGCCGAGATTACGGTGATTCCCCGCTGTCTTAACTGGTTGGCCAGCGAGAATGAACTTTCAGATTCGGCCGACCCGCGGACTTTTTTACCGTTCGGATAGATTGCGACATAATTAAAGTTAGCCATATCAGATAATCCGTATGATTTCGTTAATAGTCGTCAGGCCTTCGGTTACTTTCTTGATTCCGTTTTGAAGGAGTGATTCCATCCCTAACTCAATGCCCCGTTGCTTTAATTCCGCTTCGGAAGCGTCTTTAATAATCAGGTCTTTGATTTCGCGGGTCAGCAGAAAAAATTCGTAGATCGCGATTCGCCCCCACAAACCAGATCCGCCACAATGCTCACAGCCGTGTCCGCGATAAAAGGTCAGGCCGGAGGGGTCGACCCCCAAAGCGATCAACTGTCGCAAATAGACTTCTTCCGGTTGGTATTTTTCTTTACAATGCAGACAAATCCGCCGCGCCAGCCGCTGGGCAATTACGACAGAAAGCGCCGAACAGATCAGATACTTGTCAACGCCCATGTTCAACAAGCGGATAATAGTGGCCGCCGCATCGTTGGTATGCAGGGTTGATAGTACCAGGTGTCCCGTTAGAGCGGCCTTGACGGCGATCTCGGCCGTCTCGGCATCCCGGATTTCGCCAACCATCACAATGTCGGGATCCTGCCGCAGAATCGACCGTAAGCCGGCGGCAAAGGTCAGACCTACCTGCGGACGGGCCTGAATCTGGTTAACTCCTTTCAGGCGATATTCGACCGGATCTTCGACAGTAATGATGTTCTTCTCGGGCGAATTCACATAATTCAACGCTGAATACAGGGTCGTGGTTTTACCGCTGCCAGTCGGCCCGGTCACAAGAATCATACCGTGCGCCTGGCTGAGAACCTCTTTCAGTTTTTGCATCAAAGATTGTTCAAAACCGATGTCGTCCAAATTTAGGGAAATGCTGCCCTTGTCGAGAATTCGCATGACGATTTTTTCGCCATAAATCGTCGGCAAAGTCGAAATACGAATATCGACCTGCCGCCCCATGACTTTTATCTTGGTGCGGCCGTCCTGTGGAACCCGCCGTTCGGCAATGTCCAGTCCGCTTAAAATTTTTATCCTGGAAATGATACCGGCCTGCATTTTTTTGGGAGGCGGGGTAAATTCGCGCAGGATGCCGTCTACTCTAAAACGCACCTTGACGTCTTTTTCCTGTGGCTCGACGTGGATGTCACTGGCCCGGTCCTGAATTGCCTGCAACAGCATCAGATTAACGAATTTTATGGCCGGCGCATCAGCGGCCTGGATACGCAGAAAGTCTGTGTCCGAATCTTCGATCTCATCGCCAGGCTCAATCTCGAAATCAACCAGTTCTTTCATGCTTTCTTCTATATTGGCGCGCTGAGAATAGTATTTGTCGACCGCATTCTTTATTTCTGACAACGGCGCATACGAAATTTCGAATTGACAACCAATCTTTATCGTTATGGTTTCAATGGCGACAATATCGAAAGGATTTGCCATGGCAATGTTTAAAACGCCATCCTTCATATTAAATGCGAGCATATTGAAACGCCGCGCATACTCTTCCGGAATAGTTGCAATGACAATCGGGTCAACAAAGCCCAAGGCGGGAATATTAACCCGCGGGATGTTTTCCCGGACAACGCACTGCTCAATCCGATTATAACGGAGCCGATCCATTCCATTTTGGTCCGGTGGAGCAGATTGTGGAAGAACGGGCGTAGAAATAACCGGCTGGCTGATTGTTTTTGGACTGAATAATTTGTTATAAAAAGTCATGTCGCAGAGTTAATGACAAATATCGTACCAAGAGCGCCGTATGCCGCATAACAGATTGATTATTTGCTGTTTGGAAGTCATATGGGTGAAGTGTATGTAAAGCGCCGTGTCACAATATTAAGACGGAGGCTGCCCCCAAACAAACAGCACAACACGACGCAATGTCGCAATTTTATTACAGTGTGTTATAAGTGTGTCGCCGGGCGGCGATTATGGACGATGAAGGCGGTGTTTCTTTATTTTCAGATAAAGATTTTGGCGGGGAATACCGATCGTGGCGGCGGCCCTTGAGATATTCCAATGGCATTTATCTAGAACAGACAATAAATAACTTTTCTCAAATGTTTTTTTTGCGGCGCTGTAATTTGATTGTTCGGTATCGGTGGTGAGCGTCGGGCCGGTCGGATTGGTGATATAATCCGGCAGGTCGGCGAATTTGATCGTCTCGGTATCGCTAAGGACGATGGCGCGTTCGATGATGTTTTCCAGTTCGCGAACATTGCCGGGCCAGCCGTAACGATTCAACATTGGGTTAAGCGCAGGATCGAGACCGGAGATCTTTTTATTATGTTGCTGGGCAAATTTTTGGATAAAATGCTGAATCAGCAAGGGCAGATCGTCAATCCGGTCTTTCATGCTTGGAATGAAAAGCGAAATGACGTTGATACGGTAGTAGAGATCATCGCGGAACTTCTTTTGTTTGATCTCTGTCAGCAGGTCTTTATTGGTGGCGGAAATAAACCGCACATCCGAGCGAAGAATTTCAGTGCCGCCGACGCGTTGAAATGTCCGGCTTTGCAGAACTCTCAGCAGACGTACCTGAAGCGCCGGGCTGGTTTCACCAATTTCATCGAGGAACAGGGTTCCTCCGTCAGCCTCTTCGAACACCCCTCGGGTGCGCTTATAGGCACCGGTAAAAGCGCCTTTTTCGTAACCGAAAAGGGTCGATTCCAGCAGGGTTTCTGGAATTCCACCGCAATTGATACTGATAAATTTGTTGTTTGATCGGCGACTCAACTGATGAATCGCCTGGGCTATCAATTCCTTGCCGGTGCCGGTTTCGCCGATCAGGAGAACGGTAGTGTCCAGCGGAGCGATTTTTTCGACCATTTTGTATAGTTCGAGCATTTTGGGACTATTGCCGATGATCGTGTTGACCCTGGTTTTAAAATCCATGCGACTGCGCAGGTAGCGATTTTCGTCACGTACGGCTTTGTTTTCAAGAGCCTTTTGGATGATAGCTTTCAGGGCCGCGAAGTCCTGATATGGTTTGGTGATATAATTTTCGGCCCCGGCTTTAATGGATTCAACGACGGTTGCCACATCGGTCTTGGCGGTTGCCATAATGACCGCCACATCCGGATCGAGACGGCGCAACTCCCGGAGTACTTCGAGGCCGTTCATTTTCGGGAGATTTATATCCAGGAGGACCAGATCAAAAAAATTGTTGCTGAATTTGTCAACCGCTTCCGTGCCACTATAAGCCGCATCGAGCTCATAGCCTTCATCCTGAAGCAGTTCGATCAACGTCGCACAGATATAGCGATCGTCATCGACTATTATAATTCTTGTTTTGGTTTTGGACAAGGGTATTATTTTCCTGTCGGAAAAGAGATCAGACACTCAAATTCACCGCCCGGATGGGGCGAGAGTGAAAAATCTGAAATGTAAGGCCTGAAACAGAAGAACGCCCTGGTCAGCAGACGAAGTGCGGGACTTGCGGTCGGCGCGGCCTTGAGGGCGCTGAAAAAATCCGGATAACCAATCAATTCAATGAAAAGCGGTATTTCAATGGCGGCCAGACCGGGACCGGAGGTTGTCAGCTTAAGTAAAATTTGTTCGTCAAGGCAGGTGACAGAGATACCCAAAGTATGGGTATTATCGGGCTCCATCGTTTTGATCAAGGCGCTGATCGTGGCCAGTAATCCGGTCGAAAGATGAAGATAAGAAGCCTTGATAAATGGCTGGCTTTCCTGCATATCGATTGTTTTAGTGATTTTGTGTTTAAAATTCAGATCGGCATCGAGATATTTAATCTCGGTATTAATCAGATTTTTTAGACTGATCGGCCGGATTTCGTTGCTATTTAAATTATTGATCCGGTCGGCCAGATTGCCCAGAATGTCCTCGATTTTGGCGACATTGTCCAGAAGTGCCGGAAAAACCGGCGATTCCGGCATTTTATTCTGCAATAACTGACTGCGCACTTTAATAATGGTCAGCGGATTGCTGATGTTGTGAACAATACCCGGGATCATCTGGCTGAGTGGAAAGATATCATCGTTCAGGATGTCCGGCTGTTGATCTTCAGGTGAACTGGAAATAGTTGTAATCATCGGTCCAGGAGTTGAGCCCTAATATTTTTAATAACTACGCTATTTATTTAACCCGCCAATATGCCCAAAATGACGGGAACACAAAACTTCATCGGAAAGTGGAAAACATATCAATGAAAAAAGCGGATAAACGACCGGCCGAATTTTTAGTCAAATTCTTTCCAGCGAATTTTCGGAATGTAGTAACTGACCTTGGATTTGGCCGGATACGAAATCGTACATTCGAAAATAAAGCTCTGGCCGGGTTCGATGGTCGCATCGGTCTGAACACCGCTGAGAAACATATGATAACCGCCGGCAACGATTACCGAATCGGTCGCGATCAATTTGGTAGCATCGTCGAAAAGCTGTAAGGTGATCTGTGGAAAATCGGCACGGCGCACGCCATCGTTTTTAATTTTGCCGGTGTAAGTCGTCTTATCGTCAAAAATTTTGGTAGTGATCGGACCGTCGAGAACGCATTTGGCATGCGGTAGTTCGGCTTCGCGTGAAATGCGAACGTCGCCGGTGGCGATCGTTAGCTGGCCGATGTTGGTCTGGACGATAATTTTATCTATGTCTTCGTGGATAATCTTGCCTTTTACGACCGTGCCGTTTTTCAGGATGATTTCGTGCGTGATTTCCGGCACCGGCACCAGCCGGTTGATCTCTTTGCGGATTTCGGGAGTCGAGGTGCGTAGCTCAATATCCCGGATTTGCTGACGGATTTGGGCCATTTCCTTGCGTAACTGCTCGATACTTTTATCGGTTTCGAAGAATTTTTGGGCGGTGGTGTTTTTCGTTTTGGTCTGCTGAGCGAATGTTAATCCGGCCAGCAGGCTCAGAAAAAATATCAGTTTAAATTTGTTAGTGGTTTTCATTGGGCCCCCATCGCATTCATTTGGGCTTTAAGCGCGGATTGGCGGAGCAGGTTGAAAGCTTCCGGGTCACCGGTTTCGGCGGCCATCTTTGTCATTTCATCGAAGATTACGTATCCACCCGGCTCTTCCATGACCGGCAGAAGTTGTTTAAAAGCATCCATGTTTTTGAATTTGGTCAGGGCCGTCAGAGCTTTTTTGCGGGTTGCCAGTGGAAATTCAGGATTTTTGATAATTTCGACCAGGGCCGGAATCACCGCCGGATCTGTATAGTTGCCCATCGCCTGCGCCAGAACGTCTATCAGCACGAAATATTCTTCCCGGCTCTGATTAAGGGTCTCCAGCAGGGCCAGAATAACCCGCGATTCTTTGATATCACTGATTGATTTAATAGCAAAGTCGCGTAGTTCCAACTGCTGTTCCGGGTCGCTGAGCATGTCAATGAAAGTTTCGGTGATAAGCGGATTGCGCTTTTTGCCGAGAATTTCGAGGGCAAGCGACCGGATCGAAACTTTGACGCTGTTGTCTTTGGCGACGCTGAGTAAAATCGGAATGACGCGATCGTCCGAAATCGAACCCAGCAATTTGGTCAGCGACTCTTGCATCTGGACGTAATTTTCTTTTTCGGACTGGTAAAGATTTAGCAATTGCTCGACCTGCATGCTGACATCGAGACTTTGCATTTTGCTCATCACCGCCGTCCGAAAATCGATATATTTTTTCTGGGCGGCGACCACACCACCGACCATTGCGGCAACATTCTCGGGTGTGGCGTGCTCCATTAAGGCCGTTGCAGTGGCGTTCAGCAGGGCATAATTCAGTCCGACCGACTGATTCATAAAATCGTGCATGATTTTGATAGCGTCGGGATGCTCGGTCTGTGCCATGGCCTGCAAAGCGGCAATGCGGGTTTCCATCGGTTGGAAGGGGTCTTTGTAAATTGCAATCAGGTCTTCGATAGTTTCGACTTTACCTTTGTTATAATCAACCCGCAATTTTTCGATGTCTTTGGTGTCGATAGTGGCCATCTTTGGCGCACAAGACACCAGACAGCCAAAAACTAACAGCAGTATAATTGTGTGTTGTGCTTTCATGTATTGTTTCCGCTTTTCATTTATCTTAACTGATTTTAGAACATCTTTGTTTTTTAATCAAGCAAAAACTCCGGATTTTCGCGATTGTCAGCTGAAGTCGCGATTGGCCAGTAGCAGAGACGCAGGTCATTTCCGTTAAAATGCGCAAATGTAAAGTACTTCATCCAGTCGCCCAGATTCAGAATCGCCCCGTTGTTCTGGCGGACATCGGTTGGCAGATGAAAGTGGCCGGTAATGACATAATCGGCGCCGGCCGCTAATTTGGCCTGGCCATAAGTGATAATTTCCCGCCGGTCCGATTCTTCCAGGGCGGGACTGCGCATGGTCAGGCGCCGGCTTTTACCGGAAATATAGGCCGCCAGCCGCATGGCGTAATCGGGATGAACATGCCGGAAAAGACGAATGCTGATCTTGCTCCTGAAAATCCGGCGCATCAAACGATAGCCACGGTCGCTGTGCAGGATGCCGTCGGCGTGTGTCAGATGAAAATGTTTTCCGGAGATAACCGTATCGATTGGCCGGTAATGCACCTGAATTCCGAGTGAGTCGGTAAAAAATTTACCGGCCCAGTAATCGTGATTCCCGCCGAGGAAATGCAGTTCGCATCCGGCCGAAACCGTCTCACGCAGTTGGCACAAAACCGGGAAAAAACGACTCGGAATAACATAATGGTACTCAAACCAGAAATCGAACATATCGCCGAGAATGTACAGAATGCCACGAGTGCGCCGGACTTCCGCCAGGAAAGCGAACAGGCGCTCGCGTTTGACACTTTCTTCCGGGCCATCGTTGAGATGCAGGTGAACGTCGGAGATAAAGTACACATTCAGACTCATTCAGGTTGAAATTTAAGCGAACAGAAAGATTATCAAAAGAGTAATTCCGGGGCACAAGCGGCCGCCCAAATTTCTTTTTGTGGGAAAAAACAACAGGTCGTTTCCGAAAAATAAAAAACAGCGCTCTTCGTCCGGTCGATCAAAACCGTCATGTAGCGACGATGACGCCTCCCGTGGCATTAAATTTGACTACTAACGTGAGAGGCGGAAAATTGTCGGCCAAATAAATGAATAATTAAAAAGGCGGAAAATATGCAGGAGACGGTGTTAGTCATCAATCCCGGTTCAACTTCGACAAAGATTGGGCTTTTTAACCGAAAAGGAGCATTGCGGGTCGAAAATATCGACCACACCGGAACTCAGATTGGCAGAATGCCGTCGATCTCTGACCAGTTGCCTCTGCGGATCGAAATCGTCGAAAGCACTTTCAAATCCTGGTTGACAGATGAACGTTTGATGGCAGTCGTAGGGCGTGGCGGCCTGCTCAAACCCTTACGCGGTGGCGTTTACAAAATTACTGACGCTATGATTGCAGATGCGATTGGCTGTAAGTACGCCTCTCACGCCAGTAATCTGGGTGCTCCGATTGCTGTCGAAATCGCCCGCGAGTTCAATGTTCCGGCCTTTGTCGTCGATCCGGTTACGGTCGACGAATTGAGTCCGGAAGCGCGCATATCGGGCGTGCCGGAAATCGAACGTCTTAGCCGCCAGCATGCTCTTAACATCCGGGCCTGCGCGCGTAAGGCCGCTGAAAAATTAAACCGCCCATTGGCCGGACTCAATTTTATAGTCGTGCATCTGGGCGGCGGCATCAGTGTTGCGGTAGTATCCGGTGGCCGTGTAATCGATTGTAACAACGCCCTGCTTGGGATGGGACCGTTCTCGCCGGAACGGGCGGGGGCACTGCCGCTGGAGGGCTTATTGAATCTGGCCTATTCCGGTCAATACACCAAAACCGAGCTGAAAACCAAGCTATCCAAGCAAAGCGGTCTGCTGGCGTATCTTGGCACCAACGATGTGCGCGAGGTCTGGAGACGTATTCATACCGGTGATGAAAAAGCAGCGCTGATATTCCGGGCGATGATTTACCAGATCGGCAAAGAAATCGGTGCCATGGCGACTGTTTTGAATGGCAAGGTCGACCGGATAATCGTTACCGGCGGCCTGGCACATAGCGCGGAGACTGTCGATCTGATTCGTGAAAGAGTCGGTTTTATTGCGCCGCTGATCGTTTTTCCGGGTGAAAATGAGATGGAGTCGTTAGCCGAAGGCGGTTGGCGGGCGCTGGACGGACTTGAAGAAATTTTGATTTACGAGAACGTTTAAGCCGGAGATATAAAATGATTCGGAATTATATGGAAATGTTTGGGGCGGTCAGGAATTTAACGGTGAAGCGCACCCTGTCGATCGCCATGGCGGAAGACAGAAGCGTACTGGAAGCCGTTAAAATTGTAACTGAAAACAAGATCGCTGACGTGTTGCTGACCGGTGATCCGGCTAAAATCCGGGAATGCGCTGAGCAGGTCGGTTATCCGGTACGGAATGCAGAAATTATTCCGGCGTTTGGCGAAGAGGACGCCGCCTTCCGGGCGATCGAGCAGGTTCGGCTGGGGCGGGCGGGTATATTGATGAAAGGCCACATTTCAACCCCGGTTCTGATGAAAGCCGTTCTTAATAAAGAGACCGGCTTGCGGAAAGGTGCGGTACTCAGCCATGTCGCCGTTGCCGAAATTCCGACTTACCATAAATTGTTATTGGTGACAGACGGCGGCATAAACATTAATCCCGATCTGGAAACGAAAAAAGCCATTCTCCGGAATGTAATTTGCGTTACGGAAAAGTTAGAGATAACCGAACCTAAGATTGCCGCTCTGTGCCCGATCGAGCAGGTCAATCCGAAAATTCCCGAGACGGTCGATGCCGCTGCCCTGCAAACTATAGCCGAGAAAGGTGAATTCGGCCGCGCCATTGTTGAGGGGCCAATCGCAACCGACGTGGCGCTTTCCGCAAAAGCCGCGGAACGTAAAGCCCTGCATAGCCGAATCGCCGGCGACACCGACGTTTTTCTCGTACCGAACCTCACCTGTGGTAATGCCATCCTGAAATTGCTGATGTATCTGGCTAACGCCAAAGTCGGTGGAGTGGTTATCGGGGCCAACGTGCCGATTGTCTTGCTTTCACGGGCAGACGATTCGGAAGAAAAATTAAATTCCATGGTGCTGGCAATTTTAGTGAGCGCCTGATCGCGAACTAACTCCGCCTCACAATTGATCTCAAAGAAAAGCATTTTCATCGGATTTTGTAAATTGCGGCGCATTGAGAAATTTGTTTGAATTAAAAGGGAAAGACATGTATCTCGAAAAATTAAGCAAAGCCGGCGCGGATTTCCTCGGTGTAAAATATCCGATTATCTGCGGCGCGATGACCTGGGTGAGCGATTTTAATCTGGTGAAAGCTGTCAGCGAAACAGGAGTTTTTCCGGTTCTGGCGGGCGGAAACCTGCCGCCGGATTTATTTGAGAAGGAAGTTGATAAATGCATCATCGGTTTACAGGGGCCGTTTGCGGTCAACCTGATCACGATTGCGCCGAACTTCCGGGTACATTATGAAATATTACAGAGCCGGAATGTGCCGTTTGTCGTCTTGGCCGGCGGCATTCCTCGTCGCCAGGATATTGAGGGACTGCGCTCGCACGGCAAATGCACCATGTCTTTTGCGCCGGAAGAAAGCATTGCCCGCCAACAAATTGAGTACGGTATTGACGCTCTGATCCTGGAAGGCAGTGAGGCCGGCGGACATATCGGATATGTTTCGCTGACCATACTGCTTCAACAGGTTTTGTTTAAAATAAAAGAGGTTCCGATCTTTGCCGGTGGCGGAATCGCCGATGGTCGGATGATTGCTCATTTGTTAATGATGGGAGCGGCTGGCGTGCAACTCGGAACCCGCTTTGTCCTGACCGAAGAATGTCAGACGCACCCGAATTTCAAGTTGGCCTTACTGAGAGCCAAGGCCCGCCAGGCGATTGCCACGCCGCAATACGATTCCAAGCTGCCGGTCGTCGCCGTCCGGGCCATAAAAAACAAAGGCACGGAAGAATTTGGCAAACTGCAACTCCGTTTACTACAGGAAATAGAAGCCGGTCAGATTACTCGCGAGAATGCTCAATATGAGGTTGAAAAATTCTGGGTGGGCGCATTGCGGCGGGCGGTTATAGATGGCGATGTCGAATCCGGTTCGCTGATGGCGGGGCAAAGCGTCGGACTGATCGACGAGGTTTTGCCGATGAAGGTCATGATTGAAAAGTTGGTCGAGCAGGCGGAAGAGGAGTTGGAGAAAGTTCGAAGCCTGTTTTCTATCTGAGAGGAATAAAAACGCAACGACAGATCGGTTGTAATAAGATTGCTGCCGTGCCGAAAGGTGCTTATTTAATCAGCAGGCATTTTCGGGTAGTGCTATATGTCGGAGTCTCAAGTCTGTAAAGATACGTTCCGGACGGCTGATTCTGGCTATTCCAGGCGATCTGATAGGAACAGGCTGGCTGAATAGCATTGACCAGAGTAATAATTAATTGACCGGAAAGATCGAAAACCGAGAATCGGACTGGCTCAGGTTTTTGCAGTTCGTAGTTGAAAAAAGTCGTGGCATTGAACGGATTGGGATAATTTGGATGGAGTTGAAATCCGACCGGTTCGCCTGCCAGACCGGCATCGATGCCGACCGTAAGGATCGAATGAAAAATAAATGGATCGTCCGGTTGACCCAGCGCTAAATTTGATTCATAATTCAGCGTCTCACTGATGATTAATACCGTGTCGGGAGTCGGACAATAGACCTTGAGGACGATAGACGCTGAGGTGTTATTTCCGTAGATCAGCAGAAAATACATGGCATGACCATTGGTCACAATCGGCTGGGCAACTCCGCGGCATTCGGAGCCGGCAAAGGCCGCCACAGTCAGGTCAGTTCCCGCCGACTCAACACCGTTAATATATAACAGTGCGGTCACGGTCATGTTGCTTTCGTAGTCAGGGGGATTAACCACCCAGTTTGTGGGAGCCTGGCCGTAGCACCAGGCTCCCATCATTATCAAAATTGCGAAATATTTGATCGCTCGCATTTGGCTAATTTCCAACCGTCATTTCATAAGCATTATTTTACGCATCTGGCGGAAAGAGCCACTTTCCATAACGGCGAAGTACATTCCGGAAGGAACGATCAGGCCATTGTCATCCCGGCTATTCCATTGCACATAGCGATAACCGGCCGGAAGTTTGGTGTTGATCAAAGTAGTGACTCTCTGGCCGATAAGATTGTAGATCACGATCGAGACGCGATTATCTTCAGGCAATCCGAAAGCGAAAGTTGTGGTCGGATTAAACGGATTCGGATAGTTCTGACTCAGACTATAAACTTCGGGTATGTAGCCTTTATCGCCGGGACGCAGGGGTTGTTTGGTTAGCATAAGTGGATTTAACGGATCGCCTGTAATATCATCAGCCCTGAACGCCAGGGTCTCGACACCGCGATAAGTGATGTCGCAATCGCTGTCATAGATCTGGAAACTGATCTGATCGCTCTCTTTGCCATAGATGACCATGAATATACGATAAGCATTTAACTGTGGAATATAAATCGGCCGGGCTACGCCGCGGACTTCCTTGCCACAAAAAGCCGCTACCGCATCGCATGGGTCATTGATGCCCAGCGTGTCGCTTACGATCAGAGCGGTCAGACTCATGCTATTGGCATAGGTACTGGAATTGCAGGTCCAGGGCGATTCTGGTAAAGGTATTGATTTGGCGGCGCTTTTCGCCAAAAGCGGGACGGCTGGCGCCGAGAGATCAACCGCCGGGTAGGACAATGTATCGGCCTTGCCCGACTTGAGTTTGTAACCGCGGCCAGGAATCATATAACTCAGATTGCCGATCCAGCCATATGCCGTCGTGTACTGCGCGAAAGAGTATTGATCCTTGATCAGGTCATTCGTGGAACTCTTCAGGTCTTTCAGGGCGTCTTTGACGGCGATTGTCCGATCGGGCAGATAACCCAACCAGTTCCAGCCGGAGAAGATCTTAACCTGACAGGTGTCCGCAAAGATTTTGTAGCCGATAAAATGCAGAGGATTAGCGACGTAAAAATCACTCATGTACATCTTACCCAGGGCCAGGCCAGTCTGAGCCAGCGTGCCTTCCCACTTATGCGATTGGGCGGAGTACTGGCCATAACCCTCCTGGCCGATTATCCGGTCGCCGCCCGCCAGACTCAAACCACTGAAAACCGAATCCAGTTTGGACGCATATCGGTTATTGAGATTGACCGAGAACCAGGTGAATCCCTTGTTCAGGCTGAAGTTCTGGGAAATGGCGCCATTGGCGTTCAGCCTGGCCGGTGAGTCGGGAGTGCCGATGTAGGTGTCGCTGGTAAAAACTATCAGCGTGTCTATCTCCCAGTATTCGGCACAGTCGGTGCGGTCCCAGATATGAAAATCGACGATTTCACCGCCGGCCTGATTGCTGTAGATCGTCAGCAGGGCCAGATACTTGTCAATTGTCGGCATATACTGCAGGTTCACGTATCCGCGGCACACACCGTTAACGAAAGCACCCAGCCGGTCGTATTTATCGCCTGAAGCGGTGCCTTTGATTGAAAGCCGCGCGGTGACATTCATCGTGAACTGGTAATCGCTGGGATTGAAAGTCCAATCGGGATACGGACACATGCTCACGACCTTGATCCGGAGCGGTTCACGCCCGTCGGGTGTTTCGGCATAGATGAACTCTTCAAACTCGCCGACGTTCAGGTTGGGATCGATGTCAAAATGAATTTTAAATGATCCGCCGGGATTGATCTCACCTTCGGCGGGCGAAGCAGTCAACCTTCCGGAATGGTTGATGATTTGAAATGGCTTGGCATTACTGCCGATATTGTTGAGGTTCAACTCAAAACCATTGTTTTCGCCGGTGATGGCGACGGCTTCGACGACCGGCTGATTCCAGGAGATCGGATTGCGATTGACCTGGAATGTCCATGAAACGGTGTCGCCGGGATTGCCGAACATGTCCTTGTAGCCGTAAATTATGGCCTCAAGATAGTGATTCTCAATCGTATAATTGGAGACCATCGGAGTAATCACCAGTCGGTTTTCGGAGACACTGACGTTCAGATTTGTGATGCGCCCACCGCCTTCGCCATCGAAGAGGACGACATTGCTGGAAAGGACCGTGGCGGGATTGATGGTTTCGGTGAAATTGACGGCAATTTCGTCGTTCATGTTCAGCACGGCATCGACCGGCTCGGGCGCACCCAACACGGTCGGCCGCATACGGTCGATGGTACCGCGCAGAGGCGGCATCTCGTTGGTCAACAAACCTTCGAGACACATTGATCTGAGGCGGAGGTCATAGACGCCGTCGATCAGGTCATTGACCGGCCAACGCATCAAAGCCGCTACCTGATTATACTTGGTCAGTGTATCGGCGATCAGAGTGGCGGTATTGACCTTCGTCCAGGATTCGTCACCCAGCGCCCGGAACTGCAACCAGAGTTCTTCGAAGTAGCTCTGGCGCAAATCATAGCCGGTCGCCACGATATTGAGAGTGTCGTAATTTAGGGTGTTTAAGACCCAGTTCGGGGCCGGCTCATAAATGCTGGCCGGTGTGCATGGCCGGGCAAAATTGACGGTGAAAGGAACAGTAAAACCGATTGTCACACCGGCATAATTGGATTCGCATTGCGGAGCAAACTTAACCATTAGGTTCTGGTACTCATAAATGTCGCCGGACGCGCGCCAGACCCGCACCTGGGCAAAGCGACCTTCGCGGGGCGGTAAAGTATATTCGATTGGCCCGGTATAGATATTTCCGTTGATTTCCACGATAGCGCCATGCGGATTGCTGGCTTGTACGAAAGACAGAAAATAAGTACGCTCTTCGTAATTGTCATTGCGTAGTAAGAGCGTCAACTCCGCCGGATCGGTTGGCAGAACATTATTGATTTCGCTAGGGCCTTGTACTTCCATATAGGGAACATCGCGCGGGATTGAAACTACCGTTCCCTGTTGATTTTTCCATTCTTCGTATGGGCAGGAGGAATGACCGGCAATCAGATGAAAGACCGGTGTGCCATAAACGGGGTCAGAGCCGACGCTGACGCTGTAGTCATCCCCGAAATCGTCATCATCCAATGAGAAAGAGGAAGTGCTCCGGTTCGTCTTGGTGGTCGTTGTTCCGGCTCCGATATTGAAGCCGAACTTATATTTGATTTGATCACCCATTCCAAAACCTTCATTAATCGTGAATCCGACTTTTTCCGCGATACTGTAATCAATAGCTAAATTGACGTTGAATTTATAGGTATCGGTCACTTCCGAAGTGCGCGACTGGGAAAAAGCGCCCACTCCGCCTTCAAAGGAGTAATTAACCGTATCTTCGGTCACCCAGCGCAGGGAATCCTCACGCGCCAGAACCTGTTCCCAGCGTCGGATGTCCTCTAACTTGGTTGTGTCAGCCTGAGACAGGAAGCGCAATTCGGGTATTAAAATTTCCTTGATGTATTTCCGGGTATAGATAAAGGTCGTAGCGAAACCGTCCGGCACGAACACGATCTGATCTTCAACGTTATAATACGGTACGTTGCTATTGTCAGTTTTTATTCTCAGAACCTTGGTATTACCGTAAAGTAGATTCAGTCCGCCACCGACGAAAACATCCAAATCACCGAAACCGCCGGCGACATCTACTCCGGTTCCGGTTGTGTACCCGGCCTCGGTCGAAATCGAAACATTCTGAGCGTAGGAACCTGCTAATGAAAAGGTCGTTGAAAAATTTTCGGTCAGTTCATACTTGGCTTCGACAGACATTTCGGTTGAAACGCCCAGACCGATTTCGGTCGTGAATTTAGTGCCGAGGTTGGCGCTGAGTTCTTCTTCTAATCCCATCGAGGTGCCCATCGAGATTTCGAATTCAGAGGATGCGGTTTGTCCGTGTGAGAAGGTGGAGACGCTCTGATCGCCGGGCGGTCGTCGCAGAATCAGGAAAGGAATATCCGGCGCGACGGTCGTGAAGTCCATTTGCTGGGGGACATTACCCAACACCACCGCCCAGCCGAGCGCCGAAGCGCGACGGCCGAGTTGATCTTCGGCGATGATTTCAATTTTCTTCCGATAAGGAGGTTGGGTATCACTGCCACTGATATTGGGTTTGCCGGGAACAACCCCGTATCGCAATCGCCCGTCCGTCCCAAAAGAAACGACGACGGTATCCTGCTCACTGTCCGGAGTCCAGCGGTCACTGATATAATCGAAGATCTTGAAATTGCCAGAATCGACCGGACATTGTTGACTGTTCCAATACTGTTCATAGGCAAAGAACTCCAGCGAATCCGGAACGTTCTGGGTATAACAATTATGTCCCAGAACGTTTTTCTTAAAGTCGCTTATCGAGGTCAAAATTGGAGAGCGATAAACGAAATCAATCTGATCTTCGGTTGTTTTCCAGGCCGAATCCGCCATCGAGAAGGAGCTTTCGGTATTCAGCGTCTTCCCGCTGTTATTAAAGAATTGATCCATTACGATCAGGTTGGGGACCGGCGGCGAATAAGTACCGGCAACATTGGTTTTGACAGAGATCTGATATGCCTGAGGCGGCAGATTGGGAAAAGCGTAATTGCCGACGGCATCCACGGCGACTTCTTTGGTGAAAAGCCCGGTCGTCGGTTTGACTTCAACTCTTAAGAGACCTACCGGTCCGAGCGGATAACCGCAAACGCCACCAGTGACCGAACCGCGCAAATTGCGGGTCTTGGTATCAATGAAATTCGCGGTTTTATTGGTGACCACATTCGTAAATACCTCTTTGCGGGGAGTGAAATCCAGCAGGGTGTCCCGCGAGGCTTTATAGGGCTGAACCGTCACATTCGCCCCCGGTTCGACTTCAACCCGGTAAAAGCCTTCATTGTTGGTGAGAACACCGGTGGATTTGCCATTTACCAGGATTTGGACCTGTTTCTCGCCGCATTGCACGTTAACGGTATTAACCGGATCGTAATAAACGTAGCCGGTGATGGACATCAGGTTGGTTACGCTGAAGTTCTGATTGTTAGCAACCGGAGAATTACTCGACAGATAAACCAGCCGGTAAACGGGATCGAAATTGTGATAGGGTTTGGAAGGCGTCAGGGTGAAATTGGTACCACTGCCGTAGTTGATATTATTGATCTGGTAAGTGCCCTGCGGGTCGGTGTAGGCGGTAGCATAGACCTCCGGCTTGCTGGTTGACCAGGTGCTTGCCGATAAGCCGGTAATGGTTCCATTGCGCGCCTGATTGACAGCATTGGAAATAATTGAACCGGTGCCGGCGTCAAAATTGTAGATTGCCGTCAGATCGGTGTAATTCACAGTTCCCAGTGTTCGATAATAAAGATACCGATTATAATCGCGGGCAATATCGGTTTCCGTCCGGGCGCTGTTCCAAAAACGCAGATCATCAAGATTCGCCCGCAGAAAATTGCCGGATGCGGTTTTGCCGATATAAAGTTGGTCGGAACCGCCGGCTAAATTGCTAAGCGTTACCGATGATTGACCGCCGTTCACAAACACAGGCACCCCGTTCAGATATAACCGAAGAGTGCCGCTGGTTTTCACCAAGGCGATATGAACCCAGTTATCAACCGCCACAATATTGTCTGACAGTAGAATTTCAGTGCCACTGCGCGTGAAAGAGATTTTGGAGCTGTTGAAACGCAGTTGCCAGGCAGTTCCTTTCGCCAGAATCGCCTGGGTTCCGGTTCCAGTATTCTGCGGTTTGACCCAGAATTCGACGGTGGCATTTGTCAAAGCAGTATTATCAGCCAGTTCGAACTCGTTGCCATCCGGAATTGTCACGTAGTCATCCGTTCCGTCGAGGAAAAGTGAGTAGCCCCAGTTCGGCAAAAGCACTAATTTGGCATTCGGAATTTTAGTGCCGAGCGTGGTCGAGACAATTCCGGCAACCGAACCAACGGTGGCGGTTTTACCGATTACCAGACCATTTGTTTTTGCAAAGCCAAAGACATTTTTGCCTTTCAGCTCGTAGGTATATTCGGTACCGACGTTTAAGCTCTGAGACTCATCGCTGTAAGTCAGGCTCGATACCTGGTAATTATCGCGGATCAGAGTACCATCGCGATAAATCCGGTTAAACAATGTCGAAGGTGGAATATTGGGATCGAAACGCCACGTCAGGTCGATCTTGTTGGGAAAGATGTCCCAGGTTGCGGTCATGAATGGCACACCGGGTGTCCGCAGACGAGTGGTCCAGAATCCCAGCTCGGTGCGAAGATCTCCGCCACTCATGACGGAGGTCGAAACAAAGGGCTGTCCAACCAGCATAGAAAGCGTTCCGGCCTGGCGCTCTCCACCCTGCTGGCGACGTGCCTGCTGTTGACAGCGATCGCCGGCAGCCAGTCGATCGTCATGGTGATGTCGGCGATGATCGGCGTCGCATTGTCGTTCGGGCTGATCTCGCCGAACGCGATGAGCGGGGCATTGCGGCCGATGCCGGACATCATGGGGTCGATCAGCGCCGTCATGACGTTCGTCCAGATGATCTGCGCGGCGGCGTCCAGTGCGCTGGTCGCCTCACTTTTTGACGGTCGTTCGGCGTTGTCCATGGCGGTTGTGATGCTGCTCTTCTGCCTGGCCGCAATCGCGTCCTATGTCGGCGTCATCGGCGCCGACAGGCGACGCGACCCAGCCACGAGGTGAGCTCAGGAGGATGACCGTGATTTCGTATCAAATGCCGGAGCCAACGTTCCTAGTTCGCGACGGCGTACGTCTCGCGCATTTTGAATCGGGACCAACAGCTTCAGAGCCAGCGTCTGCGCAAACCCCTCCCCTGGTTCTCGTCAACGGCTGGACCGGCGACCATGGCATCTTTACGCCCCAGATGGCGCATTTCGGTCGGACCCGCCGCGTGGTCGCCGTCGATCTT
>Ga0074199_1000506_pt1 | contig 58140 bp, 52 predicted proteins | sample EPASupsiteSAE347_FD_64528 | JGI IMG/M metagenome (GOLD analysis project Ga0074199, IMG submission 64528) | Bioremediated contaminated groundwater from EPA Superfund site, New Mexico - Sample SAE3-47 | ecosystem: Environmental > Aquatic > Deep subsurface > Groundwater > Contaminated ... | reverse complement strand
CCCCACTCGAATACAGGCGTTATCTGAGATCTGTTGCATAAGAATACCGCCAACCATAAATGAATATGATTGGCGGCATCATTTTTATTTTTTGTTCTGTCTACTTGACAGGGAGCGGTTCAATAAAACACTGTCCTTTATTGATTTCGTATCCTGTTACTATTGCAACTCCATTTTTTTGTATACCTCAAACTTCGATTTTAAGAGTATTATCTGCCTGGACCAACTTCAACTTCAACTTCAACTATCAGGGATACACTTCAATCAGCACATCCATAATCCCGCCACAAACCATGCCTTCGTCTTCAGCCACGGATCCGGTCATATCGACTTTCATTGCGAGATATCCACTTCCAGCCTGGAGAAGATCCCGGGCCATCAAAATGACCTCTGCTTCACTGCAGCCACCGCCAATGCTTCCAAGACTGCGTCCATCGGGCCAAATGATCATCTTAGCACCGGGGCCTCTGGGCACCGATCCTTTTTTTGAAACCACGGTAACAATCGCCCGTATTTCGGTATCATCGTTGGCGAGATTTTCCAGTACCTCATAGTCAAAATCGGATTGATTGGTCTGCCTTCTTTTCGGGGCTTCAGAGGCTGACTGACTCAGTCTTTTTTTACTGATGATCTCGGCCATAATTGATATGGCAATTTCTTCCGGTGTAACAGCGCCTATTTTCAAACCAATGGGCGAATATACCTGGTTAAGCTTTCCTTCATCAAGACCCTCGCCAGCCAGTAGTTCCATCAAATTCTTGACCCGGCGTTTCGAGCCAATCATTCCCAAATACTCGGGATTTGATTCTAACACATTTCGCAGGCATACGGCATCATGGCGATGACCCCGGGTAACGATTACCACATAATCGGAACCGTTAACTTGGAGACGATCAAAACAGGTTTCAAAACTTTCACAGAGAACCTGGCTCGCTTCCGGAAATCTGCCGTCATTGGCAAAAGCAGGTCGATCATCTACAACGGTTACCTTAAAACCGATATCAGCACCATATTTTGCCAACGGTTTCGCGATATGTCCGCCACCTAGAATAATCAGCCGGCCTTCTGAGTAGAAAGGCTCACAAAGAATCATTTCATGATCTGCTATGGTGAGCAACTCAGGCAAACCTTTGATCAGAACATTTTCGATGGCTGCTTGCAACTGTTTATCAATAGTCTCCAGCTCATCCTTACTGATAAGACTCTTTTCAATGATTGTTTTATCTACTTGAGTGACGGTTTTAAATCGCGTCAGCATCACAACCTGATTTTTATGCTGGAGATCTTCGATTAATTTGGCGTATTGATTATCCATTTTTATATCCCTTTCTGTTTCTTTCCTACAACCGGTAAATAATTGATTGTGGAATTCACACCTGAATTTCATACTTATTTATTTTACTGTATAGGGTATTCCTCTGAATACCCAGGGCACAGGCGGCTTGACTGATATTACCTTTATATAGTTTTAAAACTCGTTTGATGTGTTCTTTTTCCACGTGGGTCATATCCAACACGGCCGGATCCAACTCTTCCAGTCTTTCTTCTTTTAATATCAACGGTCCTTTTTCGATAAAATTGATGTCATAAGGCTGTCTTTCCTCTGAATTTTTAATGAAATACTTTGTCGGGAAAGATTCGGTATTGATGATCAGCTCCACTACATTTTCAAGTTCCCGGACGTTTCCCGGCCAACTATAGTCCTCCAGAATTCTCATCGATTCATCAAAGATCTGAAATTCTTTCTTCTCATATTTGGCTGACAAATTCTTCATAAAATACCGATATAAAACAGGGATATCGCTTTTTCTTTCTCTGAGCGGCGGCAGATACAAAGGCAGCACATTCAGACGATAGAACAAATCCTTTCTGAACCGTCCCAGTTCGACTTCTTTCTTTAAATCTTTATTAGTCGCGGCAATAATCCGCACATCGATGGGAATCGACCGCTGACTTCCGATTTTAGTGATGACATTTTCCTGCAAAACTCTCAGCAATCGCGTCTGCATATCAAGGGGCATTTCACCAATTTCATCGAGCATGATGGTACCATTGTTGGCCTGTTCAAATTTTCCGATGTTGCCACCTTTTTTCGCGCCGGTATAGGCACCTTCTTCATAACCAAAAAGCTCGGATTCAATTAACTGGTTGGGGATGGCGCCACAATTAAGGGCTACAAAGGGTTCATCCATCCGTTTGCTATGGTTGTGGATCGCCTGGGCAAAAACTTCTTTCCCACAGCCGCTTTCTCCCAGGATCAGAATGGTTGAACGATTGTTGGAAATCTTTTTGGCGTACTCAATGGTACTGACAAAATGTTTATCCGCCCCCATTATTTTATCAAAGGTGTAATAAGGCTGCTCGGATTTAACGATTTTTTTCGACTGATCTTCTTTCAGGACAAAAACAATCTCAATACTGTCGTCCTGGGGATTATAAATTGGACTGGCAGTCATTTGGCAATGAAAATGATTTCTCAGCGCTTTAATATTGATGATCCGGTTAACGTGTTTTTCGGAATGGATCGCTTCCTTGATATTATCCCATTCTTCAATTATCTCCGAAACATTGGCAGCCGATAATTGTTTGTATTTATTACCGAATAAATCCATGGCTCTCTGATTATATATTTTTATCCGACCGTCCAGATCTGAGGTGAGGATGGCCACTGGCATTGAATTGAAAATAGTTTTAATATGTTTATTCGTCATGTTCTGGAGCCGATTATATTCTTTTACCCGCAGCATTTCTTCAATAGCGTTGGACGCTGCAATCACCATTCCCAGGGTATGGGGATGAACAGAGTCGGAATACCCGGTCAGATCCAGGGCGCCAATCAGGTTGCCATTGGGATCTTTAATCGGTGCTCCTGAGCAGGTCCAGCGATGATAAGCCTTGATAAAATGATCTTTCCCGGACAATTGAACCGGCTCTTCAGATTTTATTACCAGCGACATAGCATTGGTACCGATGCATTCTTCGTTCATATAGGCCCCGGCTACCATTTTCAGTTCAAAGGCTTCCGTTAGTATTTTCTCATCGCCGATGGCATTCAGAATACAGCCCTCTTTATCAGTCAACAGCACAAAAAAATTATTTCCCCGGACTATGCTCATCAGATGTTCCATATATGGTGAAGCCGTTAGAATCAAATCTCTGTTTTTCGAGAATTTAGTCTGGAGTTCTGAATGATCGATCATTTTTTTACTGAAAACCTGATCCTCACTAATATCATATTCGGCACAGCGATCTTTTGATTGTTTGATAAGGTTTTGATAAATATTTTTATTCATGGTTAATTGTCTCTTTTCATTGGTTTTTACAAATCCACTTTTCTTTTTCCTGATTATAGCATAAGTCGAAGATGCCGGCATAAGGGATCTTCCAATTAAATACTTCTTTGATTGATAATCCAAATAGCTCCGCCAGAATAACCCGGATGATCCCGGCGTGAGCCAGAATCAAGATGGACTTTGAGCGGTTTTTTTTAACAATTTCTGCAAACGCCGGAATGACCCGTTGTTTTAAATCAACAAAACTCTCCCCGGCTGGCGGTATAAAAACATCGATCTCCCGGCCTCTCTGCTCATAGACCCCAGGGTAGCTATTTTTGATTTCAGAAAAAGTCTTTCCATCCCATTCGCCCATATCGATTTCTTTTAAAGCCCCGACCGTTAGCCTTGGAATCGGACGATCTCCTAAAAGAATGTCCAGGGTATTGACACAACGGCTAAGGGGACTGGTATAGGCTTGATCCAAAGGGATTGTTTCAAAAAGTGACCTGAGCTTTTCTGACTGCTGAACCCCTTCTGGTGATAAGGGAACATCCAATTGGCCGATATAAGCTTTTTCATTTTTCCATGCTATTTTACCATGCCGAACTAAGTATATCTGTATTCCCATAACAATACCTTTCTTAAGCTGATTTGACTATGTCTATCTGCTTTTAGCAACGCTTTTATGTTGGCTGACTTTATTTATTTTATGCGATCATTCTTTTTATTTTCTGCAAAATGAGTTCAGCGTTCTGATATCGCTTTGTTATTTTTTCAGTCGCAATCGGGTTGTCTTTATAAAAGTCCAGCATCTGATTTTTTCTTGCTTCCAGATCCATCAGCTGATCATCTTTGACAAGTTTATCGGCCAGATAGAGAATTTCATTTTCAGTGATGGCTTTGTCCGCTTCTACAACGATATCGATATGATCAGCAATGATATCTCCCACTTTTAGATAGCCCATTTTCCTTAACAGCTCCCCGCCTTTGTAGGCATGGTTTTTTTCGGTTTTGGCAATATCATGAAGCAGGGCCGCCGCCCGCAGGTCTGACTGGTCAAGATTTACGCCTTTTTCTGTTAATTGTTCAGCCAAACCCATCGCGGTCTGTTTAACTTTCTCGCAGTGACTGCGAATATTCTCCGGCAGCTGATATTTATCCCAAATGGCATAACATTCGCATAAATTGGGTGCCGTCAAGGCATTGTGTGCTAATAGCGCCTCGTAATCTGCCCGGGTATCCATATCCATCAGAATGGCTTCATCAGTAAGTGGGAGATCAACGGCGTCCGCTTCATACAAGGCCAGTAAAAGTTTCAGACCGCCGTCCTTTTTATTTTCCAGAATTGGGTTCTGATACTTTTTATGGATCAGTGGCGGGTGTCCCCGTTCACCTAAAAAGCAGGGATAAATAATGCCTTTGCAACTTTCGTCTGATATTTCCATCAAATATTTGACGGTTTCCGGTTTCACCAGGGGAATGTCCGCCGGGTGAATAAAAAAAGCATCGATCTCTTCATTCAATTGGGTGATGCCTTTTACGATTGAGGTATACATCCCCTCAGCAAACTTCTCATTGATCACCAAATCCAGTGGTTTATCCTTAAAAAATGGTCTGATTTCATCGGCCCGATGTCCCAGTACGAGGATGATCTGATCCACGCCGGCCAGTTGATGCGTCGCAACCACCCTCTCGACGGCGGTTTGATTTCCAAATTTCAACAGCGGCTTAAACCCATCCATCCGTGAAGAATAGCCAGCAGCAATAATAATAGCGCCAATCTTATTTTTTTTCAATTTGGTTGCCGCCTGACTTGAATCATTTCCGCCACGATACTCACCGCAATTTCCTCCGGGATATCGGCAAAAATATTAAGACCGATGGGACTATGCACCCGTTCCAGATCACTAAAAGAAAAACCATCTTCTAAAAGAGCCTGATAAACATGATTGCGTTTGTTTTTACTGCCAATCATCCCAATGTATTTAGCCTCAGTTTGCAGCATCTGAGCCAGAACGACCTTGTCATCGGAGTGCCCTCTGGTTACGATAACGACAAAGGAGTATTGGTCTATTTTAACGTAGTCTTCGATGTTTTCAAAGGCCGGGATCACCATTACTTCATCAACTGTATTAAAACGCTGGACATTTGCAAATTCCTCCCGGTCATCCACTACGGTTACATAAAACCCGACGAGCTTGCACAATTCTGCCAGAACCTTGCCAATGTGCCCGCAGCCAATTATGCAGACATTTTCATTGTTAAAAAATGTTTCGACATAAAAACCGTCTTTTTCCAGAAAGCATTCCTGATGTTTTAATTGATAAAAATTCTCTCGGATTTCCTTAACCAGACCGCGGACTTCATCACTTTCCGATCCAAAAAATCCGGTTTCGGTACAGACCCATTTTTCCAGACTGCCATTTTCTTCGCTTGTTTGAGATATTTTTGTAATGGTTACAAAGTCGGTTTTATTTTCAATCAATTGGATGATTTCACCATAAAAAGCCTGATTTCGAGGATCACACCAGTCAATATACTCCAACAGTATTTTTAAATCTCCCCCACAAGCCATTCGCTGGGAAACTTCATCTTTGCTGTTAAGGATAAATTCCTCAATCTGAAAATACTTATCCCTATGCACCTTAGCTGCCGCTCGTATCACCATCGCTTCAACCAGACCACCGCCGATGGTTCCTTCAACCGTCAGATCCTGTTTGATAATCATCTTGGCGCCTTCGCTACGGGGAGCTGATCCGGATTTTTTAAGAATGGTTGCGATAACAAAAATTTCGCTTTGTTCTTGAGCTTCTTTTATTATTTTCAACAAATCATTCATCTCTTTTCTCCCTTCGCAGATCCACTATTTTTCGCTTGACCATGCTGTTGACCAACTGATCCGGTTTTTGCAGCTGAACTTTTGCAACTTCCACTTGAATGGATAAGTCACAGTTTTCGTCAAAATATTCCTGAACCCTCATTTTAAGCCAATTTTCTTTTTCAGATGACTGCTCTTCGTTATAGAAGGCAACGTCAATTCTCAATAAGTGCTTATCTTTAACGGTTACCTGATAATCCACCAGGTCTTCGACCGCCAGCAGTATTTCCTCCAGCTCTTTCAGATCAAAGTAAATACCGTCTTCTAAGTAAATACGGTTATTAATCCGACCTTCAACCTTTTTCATTGTTCGCAAAAAAGTTCCGCATTGACAAGTTGCTTGGGAAAATGCCCCGATATCTCCGGTTCGATAGCGAATCAGCGGCATCGCCTCGCGATTAAAGCTGGTAAACACGACCTCACCATAAACTCCGTCGGCTACTGGTTTCCCGGAAACAGGATCGATTATCTCAAAATATAAGTCACCTTCCCGGAGATGATAGCCGTTCAGCGCCTGACATTCCACCCCACCACCGTATCCCATTTCGGTCATCCCGTAATGATTAAAAACCTGACAATCAAACTTCTGATTGAGCTCGAAAGCCATGGCCTGCGGGACATAGTCGGTACTGAGTAGAACTTTTTCAATGCTTTTGAATCCATCTTGTTTCATGCGGCTAAGATACAAAACTTGAATCGGAATGCCGACAATACAATTAATCTCATTTTCGACGATAATCTTTTCTACCGCATCCAGGTCGGTAAGGAGTCCATAAACAACACATACCGTTTTGGTTCGGTCAAGGGCTTTTTTTAACAGGTTTCCAATTGTACCATAGGCTTGCCCCGGCAGCAAAACCATCACCCGATCGGCGCTGTCAATTAACGAACGCATGCCATAATCGAAAAAATCCACTGTTTTTTGGAGATCCTCTTCGGTGAAAAATATCCGTTTTTTATTTCCGCTGGTTCCCGATGTGTTCAAGGTGACAATCCGGTCAATCCGGGATTGAGGCACACATAAAAACGCAAAGGGTTGGTTTTTGATGTCGTCGGCAGTGGTAAAGGGGAGTCGATTAAAATCATCCCATGATTTGATCTGTTCCGGGTCGATGCCCTCCAACTGTTTTTGATAAAACGCACTGTTTTTTTTGGCATAGCTCAGCGTTTCAACTATTTTTTTGAGCTGATAGGTCTTTAACTGATTTTGGTTTGCCGGTATTATGCCGGTTCGTTTGATGATCCATTCTTCCATTGGTGTCTTTTTCATAAAATCCTCACTGTTTGCGATAGATAGAAGCACCGTTTTGGGCCGTCAGGTTATACATACAAAATGGGATCAGCTGACCCTTTGGATTGACAACGTGGATACAGCAATCCTTAACCCGATTCAGATCAAGATTCCAGACATCCTGAAAGGCCATCGCCGACAGACTAAAGGAACAACGGTTGATCCGTTCGAGAATCTTATCCCATTGATCTTTTTCCTTATCTTTGTGGCTCACATTTTGTTTTTTTCCCGCGGTCAAATCATGGCTGCCCCATTTGCGCGAAACATGGGCTTTCGTTTTATTTGCGCCTGCTTCCACCTGTTCGGCTCCGCAGCAATTGGCTGCATTGTTGACCGACAGCAGTTCGTTATTTTCCTGAAGCATATAATTGCCATGAAAGGAGCACCGGGCATTTTCACATCCCGGCGGCACCAAGCTTTGCTTTCTGATTCGCCCTGCAGTCTGATCTTCAATCTTGTCCATGATATCCCCCAGGGTCAAGCGTTTTGCTTCCACCGGCAAATTGGGAATCCGGCCAAAATAGCTGGCCGGCTGGATATGAACCCCTTTAACTGTTGGTACCCATTCCAATCCAAAATTGATAATGTTCCCCAGCTCATCATCATTGACTTCACTGACCAGGGTTGGCACCAGGACGACTCCAATATTATATCTCTGACAGTTTTCAATTGCCTTTATCTTGGTTGCCAGTAATGGTTTACCTCTGAGTTTTTTATAAATCTCGTCATTGATGCCATCAAACTGCAGAAACACAGAATTGAGTCCCGCCGCTTTTAGTTGTTTGACAAAAGCTTCATCCTCACCCAAACGAATCCCATTGGTATTAATTTGAATAAAGGAAAAACCCAGCTGATGTCCCAATTCAATGATTTGTGGCAGATCATCCCTTAAGGTTGGTTCGCCCCCGGATAACTGAATATTACAATTACCGGAGGTTTCCATGACACTGGCATACATCGACCGGATCGTATCGATGGTCAGATCGGTCTGGTTATTTCCATTGGCATCCGCAAAGCAAAAAGAACAACTGAGATTACAACGCTGGGTTACCTCAATCAGAGCGGTACAGGTATGCTGGCGATGATCGGCACAGAGTCCGCAATCATAGGGACAGCCCTGGGTAACCTCGGTATTGGGTTTATTGATGGTGGCCGGAACCTTATGGCGGACCCATTCTTCCATGGGCATACTGCCCCGCCACAGCAAGGCTTTAAAGCGGCTATGCTCGGGACAGGATTTTTCCATCCAGGTTTCCTCATTATGAGACCAAATGATCGCGCTTATTTTTTTAAGACAGACTGGGCAAAGGCTTTCAGTTGTTGAGATGATTCGCTTCATTTTTCTTCCTATTGCTCTCTGTTTCCAAAAGTATAACCGTTTTCCTGAAGTATTTCGACCACCTTTTCAAAGCTTTCCAGCAGGGTATCACCGCATTTTACGGGATAAGCCTGGTTGTTATCGTCGGTAAATCGGTAAACGCCAATCAGATCCACACATTCAGTACTTTCAAAGTGCTGTTCAAACCAATCCATATAGTCTTTAACCATCCTGCCAAAATTATCGCGGGTGTATTCCCGAGCTTTTCCTTTTCCGGCATATAAACCGATAATGCCAATGCCGCCGGTCAAAACGCCACAGGTTTTCTGATTGCCGCCAATACCGTTACATAAACCGTTCATCACCCGGATCAGGTCCTCATTTTCAATCTCTTCCATATCCAGTGCCAACTTGAGCATGATTTGACTGCAACAATAGCCTTCAGTCCCCAGTCGATAAAGTTCGAATTTCAGTTCGTCCATTTCTTATTCCACCTTTCTTGCGATCATCATATAGTAGCCTGGTTTACACATTTTCAGTGCTTCCTGGAATCCGGCCGCACAAGCACCACCGGTTTTTTGCCAGAATGCATTCATCGAGCCAAATTCAAAGATCGTTTTGACCAGTAGCTGTTTGAGCAATTCACTATGGTCTTCAAGTAATACAATCTCAAAACCTGCACTTTCGACATCAGCCTGCACCTGTTTTAAATCATATAATCCCCGCATACAGCTCTCAAATTGATGGTTTTTGATAGCTTCAAGCGAATCGGGATTTCTGGCATAGACATCGGTGATAAAAAAAGTCCCGTTATTTTTCATCACCCGGTAGACCTCCTTCAGGGCAGCGGTCATATCCGTCATCAGCGAAAGGGTGCACTCGGACAACACCCCTTGAAATAAATCATCCGGGAAGGGAATCGTTTCACCGCTACCGACCAGAAATGCTTTATTGGGATTGTTTTTTCGGGCCATGGCAAGCAGCTTCTGGGAGGGGTCAATCCCCACTGCTGTCAGCCCATAGGTCTGATCCAGGTAGCGGACCGTAGCCCCCTGTCCACAGCCGAGATCCAGCAATAAATCGGCGGACGTCCAGTGACAGCTTGCAACGCCCCTGTCGGTTAAAGCAAAGCCCCCCGGCCGCAGCGTTCCTCCCAAAAGAGCAGACATTTCCGGGCTTTCATAGGCACAATTTCCCGACAATTATTTGTCCTCCAGTCCTTCTTCTACTTCCTTCATCTTCCCCATAGCCAGCGCTTCGCCAATAAATACCTGGTTACAAGTCGGACATTTCATCAGATCCACTTCGAAATTTCCTTCCATATAGCGAACCTTGACCTTGGCTAATTCCAGTTCGCGCTGGCATTTGTCACAGAGCCATTTTGTTTGGTCATTACTTTCGTGTTTCATTTTGTTCCTCCACTATTTCCATCCTCTTCCAGTATTTCCATGCGGTGGCTGTAGACGCTTTTAATCAGGAAAGATTCCTCTTCTTTTTCATATTTCACCCAAAAGGTGACATTATCTCGTCGTAATTTGGCCAGATACTCCCCGGTGTCAGGATTACAGAAACGTTCGTTTTTGGCTTCGGCATTTTTGAGTACCGCCTGGATATCTTCCATCAGAATATACCGGTCTTCAATTTTTTGTTGAACATCTTCGGGGATGATCAGGGTGAAATTATCTTCCATCACAGTTTCCATCGGTTCCTCGCGCCAGATTTCTTTTAAAAGGATTTGTTTAACACGACTTCTATTCTGATGGCGTTCCGACAAGGTTGGCATTATGCGGGTGGCCGGTTCGCCATTGTCTTTGGGATAAATCAAATCCAGCAAATGATAGGTTCGTTTACCGCCGGAAACAAACAGATCCTTACACATGGCACAGTATACCAGCAGATCATGCTCACTTTCACCAATCCGTTCGGAAACAAAAGCATCGGACTGTTCCCGGTTGGCATAATAAACCAGACCGCCGTATCCGCAACATTTTGTTTTCTCTTTGCTGTATTCCAGTTCTTCAATCCCGTAACCCAGTTTAGCTACGATTTTTCGAACGCTCTCATGAAGATTGCTGTTCTCCCGGGTACCACAGGCATCGTGAACGCTTAAGGTCTGCGGAATTTTAATGTGATCATTGTTCGGCAAGCCCTCACGGACATAAATATCCCAGAGTGACTCAACTTTAATTTCCGGTAAATATTTCTCAAAAATCCGGATACAGCTGGAACAAGCCAAAATAAAGGTAGGGTGTTCCATTTCCGCCCAGACTTTTTTAAGCGCTTCAATATTTTCATTCATTAAACCCTGTTGTCCGGCCCAATCGGCCGGTGCCCCACAACAACCCAGGTAAATCCCGACATCGCCTTTGACATGACCGACGAGGTACTCGTAGATGCTTTTGATATCATCCGGGTATGAAGCCGGTAACTGACAACCGGGATAAAAGAGAAATTCGGTTTTGCCGGTGCCCTTGTATAATCCTTTGACATAATCTGAAAAGGAAATCAGTGGATAGTAGAACAGATCTTTAGATTCCTCTTTACTGGGTTGTTGCCGTACCAATGAAAAACGGGAACTGTTGGAAAAGGCCATATCTTTTAAGGCGAAGTCATGGGCTGAGGCCGGCATCTTGCCCCGCGCCATCATACTTTCCCGGGTTTCGTGAATGACATCGTTCATGCTGATGTCCAGAAAGCACTCTTCCTTGCAGAGACCGCATTCGGCGCAAGAATTAATCATTTTATTGGCATAATGCGTTCCTAAAATAATCCGTTCGTTGTGGTTGATCTGTCGAATGTAAGCATCCGGGGACATTTCAAATTTACGGAGATGGACACAGCCCTCGATGCATTTTCGGCACTGGCACTTGACGCAGCGTTTGGCCTCCGCGCTCGCTTCTTCCTGGCTATAAATTCCGGCCGATTTCTCAACAGCGGGCAGCGGTTCTTTGCTACTGATATCAAATTGAAGCGGTGTTTTAAATACCCCTTCCCGATCCCGGGAATCGGTCAGAGATACCTGTGATATGAAACGCTCAATGGAAATAGCCGCCCGTCGCCCGGAGCTGGCTGACAAAATCACCGAATCACTTTTGTTAAGTAACTGCCCGCCGACAAATAGCGTCGAATCACCCACCTGAAAGGTAACCGGATTCGCTTCGATTGGTTCTTCCCAATCAGCGGTCCCCAGATAAACCGCATCATATTCAGTCAGCAATTCCGCCAATCTGTTCTGATCTACGGTTGCATCAAAATGAATCGCTATTTTTTTATCGACCATTGTCTTTAATTCTTGCTTTAGTAATTCTTCAGTCAGGGAATCGCCCACAAAATCCCACAGCCGACCACCTAATCGGTTGTTTTTTTCATAGATAGTAATGATATAACCCTTCTTATCCAGATCAACAGCCGCGATCAAACCACTTAATCCGCCGCCGATAATGGCAACCTTGCCTTTATTTTTAGGCAACGGCCAGACTTTTTTAGGTTTATAGGCGCCATATTCCAACACTGCTTTCTCCAGATCGGATATCCGGATCGAACCGCCAGCCTTGCTTCTTTCGCAGGGTGCTTCGCAGGGATGATCGCAGATCCGTCCGATAATATTATAAAAAGGCAACTTCTTTTCCATCAGCTTATAGGCATTCTGGAAATTCCCTTTTTCTATTTCCGCTAAAAAATCGATAATTTCCAGATGAACCGGACATTGGGCGGTACAGGTTGGGGGCTCTTTATGAATACAGCGATCCCCGGTTTCCAATAATTTATCTAAATTCATAGTTGGTCTCCTAACTCTTTATTATTCAGGTCATAGTAACAACTAAACACCATCACACCTGCTGATGTCCGTTTCTATAAACAATTTATTGTCAATAATTGAGAAACTGATCGCAAAGCATTCAGTACTTTCGTTAATAACAGGCTAGCTATCTCATCCAATTGTATTATAGAAACATACACCAAAGTTCTACCCTGTAATACTCTTTTGTCAAATATAAAATAGGAATTGAAAGCTTAGAAGCTTTCAATTCCTTTGGTAATGAGACTTGGTGTGCTTATTTTAAGGCTTCTAAACCTTCAAGTACTTTTTCAGGATAGGCTGGTAAATGTTTTATGCGAACGCCGCAGGCATTGAAAATCGCATTTGCTATCGATGCATGAGGTGCCGACAATGGCATTTCACCGGCACCGGCAGCTCCGTATGGTCCTAATGGACGCGGTGTTTCCTGATGAATCAGGACGATTTCATCGGGAACATCCTTCACTTGCGGAATGCCGCATCCGGTTAAGGTTGTATGTTTTTTCAGGTCTTCAAAATCTTCGCTTAAGGCTAAACCAATTCCCTGGGTTAAACCACCCCATAACTGACCTTCAAGAACGGTTTTATTGGTAATGGTTCCGCAATCAGATACAAGGGTTAATTTATCGACATGGGTTTTACCCGTGGTGGTATCAACCGCAACTTCTGACAATAACACCCCATACATATAAACTGGGAATGGATTCCCCTGGCTGGTTTCAACGGATGGCGCTGTACATGGAGCTGTCCAAACGCCTTCATAACGTAATGGCAAGCCTTCGGCGATCATTTCATCGTAGGTTCTGAAGCTACCATCGGCTTTTTTCATGGCTGCCAGTAAGTTTTCACAACCTACTTTAATGGCATTTCCAGTTAATACGTTTGAACGACTTCCGCCTGCTGGTCCACTATTTGGGGTTAGTTTCATATTATTCATAACCAGTTTGATCTGTTCCGGTTTGATTCCTAAAGGTCGCAGTGTTTCATGGGCAAATGTCAATGTTCCCATATCAGCGCCCTGGCCATGGTCTTCCCAGGAATCCCCAACTGTGACACCGTCTTTGGTTAATTCAATCCACATTTCTGAGGAGTCTGGCCCATCAAGACCACAACCGTAGATATTTAACGAGATCCCCACACCATGTTTAATATCTCCGCCGTTAGCATTCAGGGCTTCAGCTTTTGCTTTAGCAGCCTGATAAATCGGACGGATTGTATCAATGGCCTGTGGTAATGCAATAACATCTGGTTCGCAACCTTGTGGTGTGGTGTCACCTTCACGATAGACATTTTTATAACGAAGTTCCAATGGGTCTTCGCCCATTTGATATGCCAGCATGTCAATTAAGGTTTCAGATGCGAACAAACTCTGTGGTGAGCCGTAGCCTCGGAATGCCGAACCCCAGGCATGGTTGGTAGCAACAGTTCGACCTTCACCGCGGATATTGGGAATGTTATAACCAGCGCCGATAAATTGCGAACCACGAGTCGTTACCAGATCACCGAATTCGCAGTATGGACCATGATCCACTGACCAGTCGGTTTCCATCGCTTTCAGGATACCCTTTTCGTCGGCTCCCATTTTTACATTCATAAAGAATGGTGAACGTTTTCCGGTATAAGTGATTTGTTGATACATATTAAATTCCAGGAATACAGGTCTTTTGGTAACTAATGCGGCCACACCCAGCAAGCCTTCGATGGTTGGGCTGAATTTATATCCGAAGGTTCCCCCGGTTGGATTTTGAACGATGAAATATTTAGTCGGATCCACGCCAATCGCTTCAGCGGTCATCAGCTGGTGGAAATGCAGAGCAATACTCTTAGAATGAACCATCAGGTTATCTTCTTCGTCAAAGTATGCAAAACCGACGTCTGGCTCTAATGGTAAATGCGGTTGACGACCGACATAGAAGTCATCTTCGATGATATTTGGCAGTTTTTCCATTAATGGCGCTGGATCATCACCTTTAACGATATTGGTTTTGAAATAAACATTTGGTGTGCCCGGATGAATTTCGATGGCATCCTCGGCCATAGCTGCTGGGGCGCTCATATATGGCAGTAATTCTTCAACTTCGACAACAACTTTTGCCGCTGCGGCTTCGGCCTGTTCTGGGGTATCAGCCAAGACCATGGCGATGGCATCGCCATACTGGAAGATTTTTTTGTCATTTAAAATCGGACGTTCCAGACCATCCCCTAAATTCGTCGGGAATGCCAAGCCGTTAATACGGTTGGTTCCGGGAACATCTTTAGCGGTGATGATTTTGAATACGCCTTCCATTTTTTCTGCTTCTGAGGTATCAACAGAAATAAGATTGGCATGCGAGACCTGAGCCTGAACCAGCTTAATATGCAAGGTGTTGTCAGGTAGTTTTAATCCTAAATCGGCACCAAAATCCCAGGTACCGGTAACTTTTGCCAGAGCAGAAGGACGGGCCATATTTGAACCCATAATCGATGCACCATCTTTTAACTGGAACCATAGATCTTCTTTGGCAATTTCGCCACGCATTAATCTGGCGGCATCCATCACCGCATCCACCAATGGAATATAACCGGTACAGCGGCAGACATTCCGATGTTTCTGGAACCAGTCCCGGACTTCTTCTCGGGTTGGACTAATATTTTCATCCAACAAGCCCTTGGCCGAAACGATGAATCCCGGAGCACAAAAACCACATTGAGCGGCGCCATGGACCATCCATGACAATTGCAGTGGATGCAAATTATCGTGGGTTCCAACACCTTCAATGGTGATGATTTCAGACTCGTCATCTACCCGTTTCATTTTAGTAACACAGGATCTCACTACCTTACCATTTAAAATAACTGAGCAAGCTCCACATTCTGCTTTGCCGCAACCAATCTTTGTTCCGGTTAAGCCCTGCTGTTTTCTGATTAAATTTGCCAGGGTTGTTTCCGGATCTACAATTACCGTCCTTTGAATCCCGTTAATGAACAATGTCTTTTTTTCCACGTGAAATCCTCCTAAAATATTAAAATCTAACTCCTATATATGGATGCAAAAATCAACCTTTTCCAAATCCACAATTGGGATAATGACACACCGGACAGGTGGAGCATAGTCCGCCATGGCCCAGTTTGGAAATGTCTTTGGGGGTTAATTTTTCGCCGACCATCAACTTAGGTACCACCAAATCAAAGACCGTTCGGTGGCTGTACATAATGCAACCGGGTAATCCCAGCACCGGAATATCACCTCGATAGGAAAGTAAAAACATCGCTCCGGGCAAGGTGGGTGCTCCATAAGAGACAAACTTGGCTCCTGTTTTTGCGATCCCCTCCGGTGTTACATCATCGGGATCCACCGACATTCCACCGGTCACGGTGATAATGTCGGCCCCTTCTGCTATTAAATCCAGGATACACTTAGCAATCATGTCCGAATCATCCCGAGAAAAAACCTGTTTAAATACCTCCGAATCAAGTTCGGCGAATTTTTCTCTGATCACGTCTCCGAATTTGTCTTCGATCCGGCCATAAAAAATTTCATTGCCAGTAGTAACAACCCCCACCTTGAACTTTTTCAGGGGCAGCACTTCGACAATTGGTTTACTTCTTGCGCATAATTCTTCCATCTTGATCAGTTTTTCATTTTCAATCGATAGCGGGATGATTCGGGTTGCGCCGACCAGGGTTCCTTTAGTCACCATGGTATCGGTATGAAGAGTCGCCATCATCATTTCACCTAATTCGTTGATCTCCTGTAATGTTTTCACATTTATTTTAAGTAATCCCGATTGAGTCGCTGTCATCGTCACTTTCCCTTCGGATGTGCCAACAAATTCAATACCAATTCCTGAAGCCGCTTGTCCCAATCGCAATGCTGCATCGTCTTCATGGATTGCCCCATCATTAAATTCAATAATAGCTATGTGTTCTTTTCCCATGTTCAATAATCGGGGAACGTCTTCTTCCTGCACAATATGCCCCTTCTTAAATGCTGCTCCTTTGAATTTCCCAGGGATGATCTGGGTCATATCATGTGCCAGGAACATGCCCACTGATTCACGAACAGGTACTACCTTCATATTGTTTCCTCCGTTAGCTTGATCTGTATCATTTTCACTGAATTACTGATGATGGTTGTAGTATATAGCAATAAACGTGCCAAATAAAAAAAAGCCTGTTTAAAGGGCTTTCTTTTTATGTATAAAATATGATTGTGTTTAATTTGAGCATTTAATGAAATTAATTTGCTCATTAATTGATCGCATGCTTTTTTTTCGAACATACGCCTTAACTTATTTTGAACAATAAAAAGCCATATCTTTTCCATTTCTTATTAAATGCTCAATTAATAATGCATTTTATTGTCTCTATACTTGTCCGTTTTTAATAATCATGTAGGGCACCAACATATCTTCGTAACAAATCCTGCCATGGGTTCCTCCTGAACCGCTTGGATGAAGCCCATGGTCAGCGGTAATGATGATGGTTCCCCTAAAACCCCGGGTCAGTTCCTGGACCATTTTGTCCACTTCGTAAATTTGCTTCATTGCCTCCGAGGAATATGGACCATAGGTGGTAGCATCATCATCAATACTATGAAAATGGGTGAAGATCAGTTGGTTTTTTGCGCTGATTGCTTTTTTGGTGTTCTCAAAAACATTGCTGTCCTGGTCACCCTGATTGACTGAAAGAACCGGTTCGATCGAGGTATTGAGCATTTTAACGTCGCCTTCGATATAAGCTGCCGTTTTATTGAGTGCCCGGGCTTTGTCAAAAATATCCGTACCGTTAAAATCCATAACTTCCCGGTTGTTAATCCCATTGCTGCTGGGAAGTGTTCCAGTGATCATGGCTGCCAATCCCGCCGGAGAAATCGGTGGGTAAACTGATAAAGCCGGCTGAGCGGGCAAACTGGATAAATAAGGAGCTTTCCCCTGTTCACCTGCCATTTTCAGCATTGTCCAACCCAGACCATCCAACTCAATGACCATCACATCACTGCCTTTTTCCAGTTGATGGATAGCATCCGAGGCCACGTCGGTAATGGAAAACCGCGGTGGATCCCCTAGCACACCAGCGACATCGTTAATCGTTGTCTGATCCGAGGCCGTGTAGTTAATCCCGGTCTCACTGATTTCAAAAAAACTCTTATCGCTCACCTTATCAAATTTGATGCTGCCATCCCGTCCAAATACTGCGATTTCTGCCTGGAAATCGAGCAGATCTTCCGGTAAAACCTGCTTGTGGGTGGTGTAAACAGTGACTGTTTTTTCATTAATTTCAGACTGACCTTCAAATATTCGCTTTTCGGTGAAGCCATTCAGGTACAAATTGCCGGCCGTGGTGCTCCGGTAGCCCATTTTGTCATCAATTCCGATGGCCTTTTTATCATCATCCAGGTCAGTCGAAATCACGATGATGGCACTTAGATTTTTGATCTGACTGGAGATCGGATGGCGGGTATTGATCAATTCCCAGTCATAACGATTTGAATAGCTCAGATGACAGTCACTGAGATCATTTCCGTTTATTTTGGAAGACAATCCATCTGACCCGATTAACAGTAGATCATAACTGGTTGACCGGGGTTGGGCCGAAGCAATCACCTTTTCCAGGGCAATTGTGGTATAATTTTTTTCATCTTTGGTAACCCGCTTGATCGGATAATCCATCATGGTATTGATGGTCAATGGCGTCTCGACATCACCACCGATTGTAAAACTTTCGGGATACTCACCGCCTAAGCCCTGATAATCGCATCCGGAAAGAATGAAAATGAGCAGTATTAAGGGGATTATTATCCGGATTTTTTTTAAATAGCCGGTCATCTTTTCACCTACACAACCGCTTTAATGAACAGCAGTCCTTTCACCGAAACTGTGTCTGACCCTTCAAAAACACCATCAATACCACCGTCAGAAAAAGTTAAAATCCCCTTTTTAAGCTCCTCCAGGGACATTTCTGTTTCGTACCCATCGGAACCCGTCAGCTTGTATCTGGTTGCTTCCCTGATTTTCAGCTCCTGGAATATTTTGTCGATAGCAACCCCGGATTTTCCATTCAGGGTGGTGGTGCCATATTTTTCCTGTGCTTTTGAAACACTCAAAATCAGATCTTTTCCCAGCTTATTATAGAGCATATCCTTCATCCGCATCCCTTCCGGAAGATCGGGACCAATAAACATTGGCGCATTTTCGCCGGTAATTTTAATATACTGGTTTTTATATAGATCATAATTTTCGGTTCGCGCCCAGCCATCCATCCCGGCCACATCCACTGTCTCTGTTTTCACAGCGCCGGTTTTTTCCAATAGCTGACTGGTTGGAACAGCTTGATCAATGGCATCATAATATTTGTAGGTTTCTGGTGCACACATCAAAACTGCCGTTTCCAGCATGGCCAGATTTTCTGTTTCGATCTGGGTCACAGCCCCCTTAATTTCGATTTTATTGAGGAATTTCACCCAATACATCGCCCGTTCCTCCGGCACTACCGTCCGCAAATCACAGGCTGCACCGTTAACCTCATAAGCAATGATCACATCCCGAATCGCCAATACATCCCGGGGAATTTCGATAGCGTAACCATCAGTGGCATTTAATACAATGGCATCATAGTTTTTTTGCGATTCCCCATATTGCGCCAGAATATCTTCCAGTTTGACTCCTTTTCCGGAGGTGGGCGTTTGTGTTCCACTGGCATCAATTGAAATCGCTTCGAATGTCACAGGCGTCATGGCCTTTATTTCATCGCCGGTGATGATTTTTTCATCAGTCAGACCGGTAATCAGCACTTCCTGACTGTCGGTTTTCTTTGCTACCGATGTGTAGCCCAATTTTTCGGGGTCAGCGCCGGCATCTGTTACACATTGCGCCACCGCACCGACGATACCCCGACTGGTCAGGGTCGCCCCAGAAACTGCGTCAACGTCCAGCCGTTGTTTTGCGATGATACTTTCCGGCATCCCTTCGACCGCTTTGGTTGCATAGTCCAGATCATCCTTGTAAGAAACCACTTGTACTGATTCAATTTTATTTTCCGAAAAAGTCACCTCCACCTTAATGGGACCATTTTTCCCTTGCGCCGACCCCACATAACTGCCTGCTTCATACCTGACGCCACCAGCACAACCGGCTAACATCACCATCATCAGGCCGGTTAGAACCCCTATATAACCTCTTTTCATCTTTCCCTCGCTTTCTCTTATCGCTTAAATCTGTCAATCAGGAAATCTCGATTTCCTTCAGAAATTTTGTCCAGTTTTGCTTAAAGCTCTCATTCTTGGCCACGATAAAAAAACAATCCTGATTTTCAAAGCTCAAATTTTCACCATCCATTGCAAAGGTCAGAAAAAGTTTTTCCGGATCTTCCAGATCAGCTTTACTGTAAGCCTTTGAAAAACCATCCTGAGAAGTACAGGTGATCTGATTAACCGTACTCAAATCCACGCCGGCTGTTGCCAGAATATCTTTTAAAAGGATTCCCAAATGTTCATTCGTTATTGGTTCTTCGCCGCTTTTTCCCTGGGTCGTTTCAAACGCTACCAACGGGGCGGCGGTCATGATTTTCTGATCAATGATCCATTCCTGACCAGCCGCGGTGAAGACCCTTACCTGGGCCGTTCCCGAAAATTTCGGCGTACTTGCAGAAGTTTTCTGACCACCGCCACTGCATCCCACCACCAGAAACATTGCCATCATTATCGCCAAAAACAGGCTGATACTCTTTTTCATTACACTCTCCTGTCGATTTTTATTTTTAAATAAGCTATATATTTGATGTATTGTTTTATTGCTTCTCTAGACCATCAAAGCCGCCCAGACGTAGCTGATACTCATTAGAACTGCTGCAATCATCACCCCATAATCATATCCTTTTAGTCTGAGCACCAGGTATTCCACCCGGCTTTGATAGGCGCCGAAGGCTCTGCTTTCCATCGCAATGGCGATTTCTTCGGCGTGCTTTAATGAGGACAGAATAATTGGGGTAATCAGATAAACATAGATTTGGGTTTTCTTACCAAAGGGAATCTTTCTAAAATCAATCCCCTTTAACTGCAGCGCCACCATGGAATCCTGAAATTCTTCGGTGAAGATGGGAATAAACCGCAACGACAACGCCGTCATAAAGGCGATTTTATAGGGCACCTTCCACTGGATCAACCCCTGTATGGTCTCCCGGTAGTTTGAGGTCGACATGATAACCCCGGAAGTCAGAATGACCAGCATCCGGACAAATGTTTTAATCCCCATTTCAAGCCCTTTTTCGGTCAGCAGCGGGATCCCAAACACTTCAAAAATCACCTTTGGACCAGGTGTAAAAATACTCTGGACAATCGAGAGGGTCAAGAGCAAGATCAGAATCCGCCGATACCGCCTGATCAGCGCCAATAACTCCACCCCCATCAGTAGCGCGCAGGCAATTGAAATGATACCAATCCCCACAACAAAAGCCAGATTCTCAACCACCAGTACCATTGAAGTCAGACAGAGGACCAGCACTATTTTTGTCCGCGGATCGATCTTAGCAGCCATCGTCCACAACCTTTCCGTTTTCCAGTCTGATAATGCGATTGGCATGATCCTTGATAAACTGAAGATCGTGGGAAATCACGGCCAGACCAATGCCTTCCCGGGCCAGTTCTTCCATCAACTGGTACAGCGCTTTTTTTCGGTCCCGATCGAGCCCCGTAGCGGGTTCATCCAGAATTAGAAACCCGGGCTCCTGCGCCAGGGTTGCCGCCAGCACCAGGCGCTGTTTTTCGCCCCGACTCAGCCGCATCGGGACCCGCTCTTTGAGATGACTCAGCTCAAACCGCTCCAGCAGTGCGGCAGCCCTTTCTAATGCCGTCGTTTTATCCACTCCCTTAATTTCCAGCGGAAAGATGATTTCATCCTGAACATTCGCTGCAAAAAGCTGACGATCCGGGTTTTGAAAGGCATAACCAATCTTAAACCCTCGCTCACACAGCTTCAAGCTCTTTCCGTCGACTCCGTCGATTTCGATATTTCCCGAATCTGGCATCAGAATACCCATGATAATTTTTCCCAGGGTGGTTTTCCCTGACCCATTTTCACCGGTGATCCCGACAATTTCGCCCTGATTCAGGGACATATTGATATCCTTTAAGGCAAACCTGCTGCGGGGATAGCCGTAGGATATTCCCGTGAGTTTGATATAGCTCTCCATTCTGGCTCCATTCATTGTTTAGCGCTTAATTTTTCCTGAACGCTCGAATTATAAACTCCCATCATAAGGAATCAACCGACCATGCTTCAGCACCAGGATGCGATCGGCAAGATCCATATTTTCAAAGTCATGCTCGACCATGATGATGGATTTTCCCGCTTCTCTTAAGCGCCCCATGACCGCTTTGATCAGCTCCCGGCCCCGGGTATCGATCTGAGACAAGGCTTCATCAAACAGCAGTACCTGTGGTTCCATGCTGAGGACTGAAGCCAGGGCAATCAGTTGCTTTTGACCACCGGAAAGATTATTGGGGGTATCAAACCGGTAATCCTCCATTCCCACCATTTTTAGCATCGCTACAATCCGCTCCCCGATAATCTCGCGTTTGATACAAAGATTTTCAGGACCAAAGGCAACCTCTGCCTCAATGGTGGGGGAGAATAGTTGATTATCCGGCTCCTGAAAAACAATTCCCACCGTTTCGGCTAGTCTGGGCGTTTTCATTTTAAAAATAGACTCGCCAAACACGGTCACTTCGCCCTGTACTCTGCCCCGGATGGTTTTGGGAATGATTCCGGCCAGAATGTGACACAGCGTGCTTTTACCACAACCAGAATGACCAGCGACAGCCAGAATTTCATTTTTTTCCAGACTCAAATCCAGTCCATGGAGGATATTGACATTACTGCCGGGATAACGAAAATAGAGATCGCGCACTTCTATGGAATTCATTTCTGCCTCCAGTTTTACTGCTGATTAATTTTTGAATAGCAACAGACTTCTTTTGAACTTGTGGCTTATTCATGGTTTGTCTTTTCCGTTGGATCGATTAATCCGGGATCACCACTGCGACGGATGTCGATCTCCGCCATCTCTTCCGGCTCTTTGAAAGACCCTAAACGGTTGACCTGGTTGGCAATGGCGTAGGCCAGCAGTCCTCCCAGTCCGCCCGATAAGGCCGACAAACTTAAAGTCAGCAGCAACGGGATCAACGGCAAGCGAAAAAAAACAAAATTAACGCCAAAGCTCCCCAGTACATTGGCCACCACCCCGGCACTAAAGCAGCCCCCTTTGGTGTATTTGTATTTTCCAATGATAAAATAAAGAATTTCCACGCCGATGCCCGGCATTAAATAGGTAATCATACTCATAATGCCATGGGAACCCATGGTTCCGGTGACGGTGACCAGAATCGCCTGAACCAGACAAACCAGAAAGGCCGCTCCGGTTTTTTTTACCAGCATCGCCCCCAAAACGATAAACAGCATATAGATGCCCCCGGAAATGGACCCCCCGGGGATAAAAAACGGGCCGGTTATAATATGTACCAGCGGTACCAGGACAACCTTTACCGCAATCCCCAAAGCCGACATCATGGCAATCGTGACCAGGTCGAAAAGGGTTAGTTTTTCAAACTTTTTTTCAAACAAGCTTAGCCCTCCTTTCACTTATACGCGCAAGCTCTTTTTCTTTTTCCTGTCGGACTTGATCCATATCCACCTTGATCTCGGTATCGAGGTAATCCTCCAATTCCCTGATCAAGGCTTTTTTCCACTCGGTAAAGACCGGTTTGTAGGTCAGGATAAAGGCCAGCAGTCTGCCATAATCAACTGTCGGCTTAAGCTCACTGAAATCTTCATAATCAATGGCATAAACCAGATTATCTCTAACAATGAAATTTCTGAGATTGATATCATAAAAAGCCAGACCTGTTTTTTGATGCAATTGATCAAGCCAGTCAATCGTTTTTTTGAACAACTCGGTGATCTCATTGTCCCGGTTGACAGGGCCTGAAAATAAGTCCGGTTCACAGACTTCCACTATTTCCAGTTTCTCGCAAAGCGTCATTCCGCCAAGATATTCATATAAAAGGACCCGGTCAAACCGCCCCAAACATTCGGGGACGTTAAATGCCATTTCACTAAGCTGGTTTAACATTGTCAATTCTTTTTTTAGCGCATCTGTTTCTGTAAATTTTTTTTCAATCAGCCGGATCACCTGCTGATCAGCTGATATTTCGATCAGCTGAACCCGGTTTTTTTTGCTTTTAAATTGTCTGAGCACCTGGTAGTTTCCGGCCTTATAGTATTTTTGAATCGTCTCACTCATCAGCTTCCGGTCTGCCAAGATGTATTTTTATATCGGCACCTTTTTCATATCCTTCCAGTTCCGAAACGACACTGAGTACCACGTTTTGAATCAGTTTCTGAACAAAGGGTACCATCACGATCTTTTGTCCATTAATTCTCAGCGTCACCCCTTCATCTTTGAGGGGACAATCCGCTCTTTTTACCTGATTGGCAACAATCTGCCGGCAAAAACCAGCACAATCGGTACCACATAAACCACAGCATTTTTCTGAAAAGCCTGGCAAAAGATCAAACGCATATTGCTGAACCAGATCAACCAGACGATCCGGTTCTTGTAAGCAGTGAACTACTGCTTTTCCCCGATAGCTGCTGCACTTGTCTGCGATAACTCCGGAAAATGCGAACACCGTGTCATCCAGCCGCTCTTCAAGACCCTCATAATCATGGCCGGTAACAATTTTAGGAATGGCCGGATCGTCAACACCCTCGAGAATCACATAATCATAATCATAGTGAACCAGTAGCTTTCGGATCGGCAGTTTTTCCTGATAGAGAATATCTGTTTCTGCCATTCCCAATGCCGTTATCAGCTGTGCCCCCGCTTGTTTATGGCGATATGTATTGGTTCCCGGTTGATCCATGGCAAAGGCTTCATAATGAATTTCCTTGACCGATCCCACCGAGTATCCTCTTCTTCGCAAACCGCTGATAATGGTTTCAATGACCGTTGTTTTTCCCGAATGGGTCAATCCCCGTACCGATATTACCTTCATCACTTCACCTCAATTTCGTATCGTTAACAGTCTTTTTCACTCAAAATAAATTTCACTTAAATATTTGCAATTTCGCAAACTGAAGGTCTCACCAGTTATGACAATTTCCATCGGGCCCGTTCCACCCTTGGTTTTATCGGCGTTTTCGACGCCGTTGCGTTCATAGACAAGATAAACCCCATCGCCATCTAATTCGGCAATCGTCCCGGGGGAGGCATAACCGTCAATCGCTTTATAGGTTACTTTTTCATATTGGTGATAATCAAAATCAATGGTATTTAATACATCTTTTAGCAATACCCCACCAAAGACAATCTCTTCCTTACCTTTGCTGGTATTTAAACCTTCATCTGTGAGAACCTTTGGCAGCGCTTTAACCGCTTCCAGATCAAACTGAGTGACCATTTCTTCATTCACGATGATTTTAACCGTTTCCCGGCCCAGCGCCGCCAACCGTTCTTCCGTCTGCGTTTTATTAATCGTGATCAGAAGCACTGACGAAAGGGTTAAGAATAGAATTACCAGTGGCAGAATCCATCGTTTGAGATTTTTCTTGTGATTGACAACGCGATCTTCTCCGAGTTCTTGTCTGCTCATCTTTATAGTTCTCCTTAACTGCTGGAATATTGATTTATTCTCAAACTAAAATAAAGCAGGCAAAGATAACTTTGCCCACTTAAGTCTTTATTATTTGACAACACTCATTTTACTGATATTCTGAACCCAGGCACTGGAACCTAAACTGCCGGCAACTACGCTGACCAGTTCTTCACCGTCCAATGAAACGGTCAGCAGCGAATCCTCAGCCTCGACTGTCGCCTTGTCATAGGCCTTGGAATAGCCATCTGATGCTTCCATTGTGATGCTGGTGAAGTCGGTGATGCCTAATTGTTTAGCGACATCCTTTAAAGCATAACCTTGAAAAACACCACCCGTTTCTGATCCATCTTTTTTAGTCATTTTGATGGTTTTTTCTACCAGCGGCAAGGCGGCCAGATCTGCCTGAGTCAGCTGGGTTTTTCCATTAACCCCTTCCAGAGTGATACTGAATTGCGCAACCGCCTCCTGACTCTGGGTTGTCGTTTCCGTTTTGGAAGCGTTCTCTTCTTTACCTGAATTTGCTGCTGGCGCACTGCAACCAAGCAGACCAACCCCCAAAACCATCACCAATGCCAGTGTTAACAACTTCTTTTTCATTTTCTCCTCCTGAGCTTTCTTTTTTAACGGAAGACTGCGAAATTCAGGATTCCCAAACAAAAAAAAAAAAATCAAATTTTGCAAAAAAAAGCAGGCTCAGCAAAGCTAAACCCACAAAAAATTCCATGCAAACATGATTTTTCTTACTTTTCCAATGTGGGAGGCCCTGTCGTTTCCCGCAGAACCCTAACGTCTTAACCTCCATGACATTTTCATATTTTAGGAAGATAAGATCAGTAAGCAATTTCATTCCGTATTTGATTATTTTCATTATATTTTTTTAGCCTTTAATTGTCAACTTCTATTTACAAATGGCACTGGTAAATTTCTGTTGCTTCTAACCAACACCACCAGTAATGCGCTCGTCGCAACAGCGATGCCAACAATACCGGCATCGCTGTGGTTATTATGGTTGATTAATAATAATACATCGAACTCATAATCGAAGCTATAATCGCCCCCATCACAATACTGATCAGAATTCCCACGCCAATGGCGATTGCCATCATCACCAGGTATGCCCGGGCAAAATTCTTTTTATTGGGACCCGTTTCGTTGCCGAATCCCCAGATAAAGAGCATTACAATACCGGCGATAGGGATACACATGATTAAAAACATAATCAGATACTGACCCATCGTAATCAGATCCACACCCCCGGATGCCTGTGGTGGTGGTTGAGGCGCATTCGGTCTAACCGGTTGAGGCGGTTGAACACGGTTCACGGTTTGGGACGGTGTCGGTGTTTTTAATTGTTTAGCTCCGCAATGTGTACAAAATGCCGCATCATCTGGAATTTGTTTACCACAATTTTCACAAAACATTGTTTTTCCTCCTTAGAGTTTATTTTCCGTTTTTTCGTCTTCTTTTTCGTCTTCTGTTTTTTCAGATTCACTTTTCCCGCCTTTGTTCTTTTTGTCCTTACTCTTTTTTCTGATCTTTATAAAGATAAAGAACCCCAAGCCGGCTATGGCTACAAATGGAATCAGTCTGAAAATCAAGACGATTAGAAATGATATGATGTAGAGCAAAAGATTTAACGAGGTTACAAAACCTTCTCCAATTTTTGTGAATATTTCAGAAAATGGTGAATCGACCGCGGTAGAGGATAGTCTCTTTTCATATAGTGAAACGTAAATCGTTGAGTAGGCCATTTCGGTATCCCAGTTTTTAATGGTGGTTGTTAGGCTGTCAATTTCTGTTCGAACCCGGTTTAATTCACTTTCAATAGCCAGCATCTCGGTAACATTGGTCGCCTGTTTTAAATATTCCAACAGCCGCCCTTCTTGAATTTTCAAATTGTTGAGTTGCGCCTGAACATCCTGATACTGCTGAGAAATATTGGTGCTGCTGACATTGGCACTGATGGGGCTGCCCCATGTCTGGATCTGCGTCATCGCTTCTGAAAATTTTGCTGATGGCACCCGTATGGTAAGATAACCGGAGTTGGCCTGGACGCCGGCCTGTTCCGAGGCATAGTTTGATCCTGAATCCTGAACAAATCCCCCCAGTTCCACTGCATAACTGCTGATTTTTTCAAAGGTATTTTGGTAGTCTTCGGTATTCAGGCTGATATTTCCCGAATAAACAATTTTGGATGTATCAAAGGGCGTACTGGCATTTGCCGTGGCCTCAGGTACTGGCACAGCATTTGCAGTCTCACCACTGGCCTGATCAGAGACCATCGATTCATCAACTGCAGTTTTACTGTTTTCCTGAGTTGCTCCGCTAAAACAGCCCCCCGCCACAATCATTATCAGACAGCATAAAAGAATGGCCATACCCCCAAGCCAACCTGTTCTTGCTTTGAAAAGCATGGGTTCTCTCTGTCTGAAATCTGCTGATGTATTTTTTTCAGAGCCTAGTATTTGGTTCGGTTTTTCCTGATCCATGAATCCACCTCCTTAATAAATTTCTCAAGCCAATGACTATTATTCAGTCTTTTTATTTTTACCCTTATTTCCAATAAAAATGCACAACACTATTTTTTTATCATTCCAGCCAATTCACCTGCTTTTTAATTGGCTAGTTAATCCCCAAATTATCATAGGGGCTTTTTGCCTGATCCCCAATCCCCTTTTCCCTTCGGTCTTTGTCAATTTTACGGTTCATGAGTGTTGCCATAAACCAATAAACCAGTCCAGGCATTTTTAACTGGGCATGATAGTATAGGGAGGGTGGGGAACTTTCCTGCTTTGCCACATTTTTCAGAAATTGTTCAAACCCGCTCGCAGCTTTTTTCCCATTCAAGAGCTTATCCAAAGGTTGGCCATTTAGCATTGCCCCCATGCCGATCACAAATCCCCCTTTGTAGCTGAGATGATTCTCCCCAGCAAACAATTCCAGCATTTTCAGACCTGATTCGTGGGTATGAACATAGGGCATACCGCCCTGTATGATGCCATAAAGATCTTGTCCATGGAGAACGTCCCGGTTTTTTTCAAGCTCTTCCAATAAATAAACGGTGTCTGCCGGATAGGTATCAATGTAGCTGGGACCAACCATAATGATTGATTCGGCTTCATTGATCGCCGTCAATAACGGACTCAGGTCTTTCAAATTTGGATATAAATGGAGGATTTCCACCAGATAATCCCGGGCAGACAAAAATTCCTTGCAACGATTGGCCAGCATCATGCTCGTCCCTGCTTTTCGAGGGCTTAAATTTAAAATTACTGCTTTTTTCATAGACTTAAACCCTCCACTGCTGATTCAAGGCAAGTTCCAATGTTGCTGTCATCAACCATATACACACTGCCCTTGATGTTCATAATCTTGATGTTTTCCTCAACCAGATTTTTAAAAACATTTTTTTCGTCATTCCTCCATTGATCCTTAACGCCGATCGCTACAAACGTGTGAACCTGACCAATTTTTCCTTTGACCAGCTCCCCATTCTTGCAGTAATAATGCCGATCTCCGATAATGGCACATTTGTCAAAGATCCGTTTTGTCTTAAATGAATAGCTCCCCCATTTAACCGGAGTAACCATTATCAACACATCGGTTCTCATCAGTTTAGGTAAAATGATATCGGCATCATCCCGATGAATGCATTGTCCATAGGTTTTATCGGTACAGCCACCGCAACTATAACAGGGACCCACATTCAAGTCAGTCAAGGAAATAAATTGAGTTGCTATTTTTCGTTCCCTTAATTTTGAATCAAGTCTTTCGCCAACTTCTTGTCTGGTATGATCTGATAATATGGTAACCATAATCGTCCTCGTTTTCTTTATTTTTACTGACACTGAATGCCTCAAAATAACCAATTCTATAAAAGGTAATATATTACATATTATTCTTATTGTCAACACAAACAGATGTCTGCGTCCGATAAATTAACGAATTTGTTCGATATCACACTGATTAAACTAAAATCATAAAATTTATAAAATTTATAATTTTTAAGATTTAAATCTCGACTGAAATATGATAGGATATAAGCAGATCTAATCCATAAACCTCAAGGAGCGTATAATGTACGAAAAAGGTATCCAGACAAGAAACCATCTTTATGAAATTTCAAAAAAGTGCTTTTATGAACAGGGTTATGAAAAAACCAAAATTAAAGATATCGTAACGGCAGCAGATACACCCATCGGTCTTTTTACCTATTATTTCAAAACAAAAGATAATATTGTACACGAAATATATGCGGATTATTATCAGCAAATTGATACGTGTCTGAATGCCTTATCAATTGATGGATTTGAAAATTCCATCCTTCATCACGCGGCCTTGAGTTATATTTATTTTGATCTGATTCTCAACAATGAAAATAATCGGCGCTTTTATTATGAGATTCTCAAAAAAGCATCTAACTATCGAATTGCCGGGGATTTCATCCGCAACACCTACCTTGGTTATATCCAGGAATACAATCTGGTCGTCAGTGAAAGAGAATTCGATAACTTCCTGTTCATCGATTTTGGGGGACGGCGGGAGTATTTTCTCAACTATTTTGAAAAGCCCCTTAGTGATTCCATAGATGAATTGGTCTTTTTGCTCAACGGGATTCTTCCCCGATTGCTCGGCATCGATCAGCATTCTGTCACCACCCTTCTTTTCAAGGGTATTCAAGTCGCTAAAACCATTGACTGCAATCAAATTAAGTTCCTCTAAAAATAATTTTTTCCATCAAAAAGGAGGTTTCACCCAGATTAACAACTGGGTGAAACCTCCTTTTAAATTAAAACATTTCTTTTGTCATTTTATCAATCTCTTCATCCGTTGCTTCATAGACCCCTGGGAATGAGCTGACATTCAAGCCCTGGCTGGCACCAGGTATAAAATACAGCTTTCCACATCGGCGACACGCCGTTGCTACTTTTTCGGCAATGTTCTCCTGGGTCCAGCCCGGGAAATCAATAACGCCGCTGTCAATATCACCCATGAATGTTATTTTTCCGCCGTATTGTTTGATAAGCTCTGGGACATGATTAGTGGTCATAACCCCCTGCCAGATGTCAATTCCCATTTCAATCATCGATGGCACCAGGTTGGCTGCGTAGCTGTCACTATGATGAATGACCAGTTCTACGCCATTATCTTTATAGTATCCGTAAATTTTCTTGTAAGCCGGTTCAAAGAATTCTTTAAACATAGCTGGTGAAATGAAGGAGTTAATCTGGCTGCCCCAGTCATCATGATGAAAAAGGGCATCCGGGTGCAAATGATCGATAAACTCTTTTGCCAGTTTCAGTTCGAATTCCACAATATAATCAATGAGTTCATGCATAGCTTCTGGCTCTTCATAAAATGCCATCAGCGCTTCTTCCATACTCATCAGATAATGAACCTGCTCAAAGATACCTGGCGCTACAAAAACTGTCACATATTGATCATTCCGGTCAATCGCTTCAGCTTCCGCAATGGCCGTTGCCCATTTTTCGGCCGGTTGTTCAACTGAAGGCGCTTTTACATAGTCTTGCCATTTAGTAATATCTTTAACCACAATGTGTTCTTCATCATGCACAGGGAAAGCACCCAATTGACCTTCGGGCCATCGGATGGTGACACCCCACTCGTTTACGATTTCTCCGCCTACGGGTGGCTTGATTCGCGTGATTGGCGTTTTCATCATCATCGCAAAAGCTTCATATTGTTTTACAAATCGATCCGGATTTCCACCCTTCATGACCTCCACAAGATTTTGTCTTTTTGTCAACATTTTAATTTCTCCTTCCTAATTTTATTATTTTCCGTTTATCATCTTCTATTTCTTCTGACCGAAAATCCCTTCCCGGTAAGCGCCAATATATTCCATGCAGTAGTCGTCTTCACCTAATAACGCTTCAGTGGCAAAGATGATGCCCATTAAGTCGCCATTGGTTGGATCCAGAATGGCACTGTCCAGACCAGCGTTCATCGCCAGGACGGTAAAGCCCATGTTGACCATTTTTCGGGCTGGCAGGTTAAAGGAAATATTGCTGACCGCGCCGGTGACATGGATGGTCGGGTATTGTTCTTTGATACTGCGGATCACTTCGACGACCATGGCAATCCCGTCTTCGGAAGTACAGAGCATTTCAACCAATGGATCAATGTGCATTCTTGATGGATCGATGCCATATTCTTTGACCTTGGCCATTAAATCGGCAAAGACATCCAGACGGTCTTTAGCGGTTTTCGGAATCCCTTTATCGCTGTTTAACAGCGCGACGCATTCCCATTTCGTATCCGCAATGGCTTTAAAGGCCGCGTCGATCTTATCGCCTTCTAATGATACCGAGTTAAACAAACCGGGTTTGTTACAATATTTCATTGATTCGATACAGGTATAGACATTGGGGCTGTCCACCGCAATCGGGGTTTCGGTGACTTCCTGAACCAGATCAATCAACCATTTCATGGTTTCCAGTTCAATATCGTCATCTACCGATGCACAAACATCGATAAAATCCACGCCGGCTTCGGTTTGAATCTTGGCCAGATTTTTAATAAATTCGCCATCTTTGGCGGCGATTGCTTTCGCGGTGGAAGGAATCGCACCGTTAATTTTTTCTCCGATAATAATCATGTTTGTCACTCCTCTGGTTATTAATTTTTACCGCTCTTTCAAAGCATGGATTTTCAAATTATTTTTTTACTAGAATAGTTCTTTGGTCATTTTTTCAATTTCAACATCGGTAGCTTCGTAAACGCCTGGGAATGAACTTCCTGGCAATCCCTGACATGAACTTGGAATGAAATAAAGCTTTCCGTTTTCTTCACATGTTCTTTTGACTTCAGCTGCAATCTGTTCTTGTGACCAGTCTGGATGATCGATGATACCGCTGTGGATTCCACCCATAAAGGTAATCTTGTCGCCGTATTGTTTGATCATTTCAGGAATATTGTTCGTATTCATAACACCCTGCCAGATATCGATTCCCATTTCGATCATGTAGGGTACCAATGTGGCAGCAAAACTGTCGCTGTGATGAACAATCAGTTCAACGCCGTTCGCTTTGTAAAAACCATAGATTTTTTTGTAGGATTCTAAAAAGAACTCTTCAAACATTGCTGGAGAAAGGAAGGTGGAAATCTGGCTGCCCCAGTCGTCATGATGTAAAATTGCATCAGGATGCAGATTTTCAACCAATGCTTTGGCATAATCCAGTTCAAAATCTGTTAAATAATCGATCAATTCATGCATGGCTTCTGGTTCTTCATAGAAACTCATTAGGGCATTCTCCATACCCATCAGATAATGGGTCATTTCAAATAAGCCGGGAGCGATGAATGCACCAACATATTTATTGTCCCGATCAACGGCGTTTGCGTCAGCAATAGCCTGATCCCATGCACCTGCAGGTCGTTCCATACTTGGAGCTTTAACATATTTTTTCCATTCGGTAACATCTTCGAGAACAACATGTTGCGCATCGTGTACTGGGAAAGAGGCAATTTGACCTTCTGGCCATCGGATGGTAACACCCCATTCATTGATTACTTCTTCACCTAGTTGGGGTTTGATACGACCAGATGGTACGGTCATAATCATTTGCATAAATTCATATTGTTTGACAAAACGATCTGGATTTCCACCGGTCATGACTTCTTTTAAATTCTCTTTTACAGTTAACATAGGTTATAGCCTCCTTAGTTTATCTAGAATGATTCATTGATCAGTTTTAGCAACGTTGCTGATAATCACATATTTTGACTGCGATTACAATAAAAATAACGATTAAATGAGCGAACAGATTTAAAACTAATTTTTAGTATATGACATTTTATTTACTGTTATTTTAGTAAATACACTTTCATTTACTGTGATTATAAACGGTTGCAGGTGTTTTGTCAATGAATATTTTTGTAAAAGTGCCTGAGTTATAGTTTTTCTTAAAGAAAGATAGATAATTCAATGTAAAATGCTTTTAAATCTGATCGATCACTGGCTGGCAATAAAAAAAAGAGCCGCAGCTTTATTAAGACTGCGGCTCAGAGCAAAGTTCGCTCAAACCGGGGAATGTATTTGCTTAAATGGTGCCATCGCAAAAGGACAACAACAGAATAGGTTAATCGGTATGTTTCTCAATATAATCGACGATTTCGTTTTTGCCCACCCGGTTGACGCCGCTGTGTTCGACATCAAATCCGGCATCAATTTCATGGCCGAGGACACGTTCCATTACTTCAGCGACCCTGGGCCGACAGAAGGTTCCCTGACACCAGCCGAATCCGGCGCGAGTACGGCGCTTAATACCATCGACGGTAGTCACCGTAATGCCCCGATTCATGGCATCAATTATGGTGGCTTCAGTGACCTGTTCGCAGCGGCAGATTATTTTTTCAGGACTGGAGTCGATATCCACTAGGGGCTGGATTTCTTTAACTGGTTTTAATTCGGTTTTGGTAATAATGGGGGCCCGATACGGATTGAAGCTGGGGTCTTCTTTAAACGGACAATTAAGCTTTTTTAAAAGGTTAAGAACCATTTCGGTAATCGCTGGCGAAGATGTCAGTCCTGGTGATTGGATCCCGGCACAATTAATAAACCCCGTAACTGGCGTGGCTTCAATAATGAAGTCATCGGTGGAGCTAACCGCCCGGACACCGGTGAAGCTGCGGATAAACTGTTTAATATTTAGTTTGTCAGTGGTGTGTTTAGCTTCGTTAAAAATTTTCAATAACCGCTCGGCGTGGGTGGATTTATCGATGGTGTCTTCATTGACAGCGTCGGGTCCAATCAGTATGTTTCCGAAATAGGTCGGTGCCACAAGAATTCCTTTGCCCATTTTTGTGGGCATCTGGAACAAGACGGTATTGATGATGCCGGACGAACCGCGAACCGTCAGAAGATATTCTCCGGTCCGGGGGGTAATTGAAAAATAATCAAGACCAACCATTTGTGATACCGTGTCAGATGAAACCCCGCCGGCATTGATGACAAAATGAGACTGGTATTGTTTGTCATTCTGATCAGTCAGATCAAAGCCATCAGCTGTTTTCTCAATCGCTGTAATTTCGGTATTCAATAAGAGTTCAACACCATTGGCAACTGCGTTTTCGGCCATCGCGATGGCCATTTCGTATGGCGAGCAGATGCCGGCGCCTTTACAATACAGCGCATATTTAACATCCGGGTTGACATTGGGTTCCATAGCCATGATCTGGTCGTGGTTGAGGATTTCTAAATCATCCAGACCATTGGCCAGGCCATTTTCGTATAATTCTTTGAGCTTTCCCAGTTGTTCTTCTTCAAAGGCCAGTACCAGCGAGCCGACTTTTTCAAAACCAAAGTTTAGTTCCTTGTCTAGCTGGTCAAACTGTTTTCGGCCTTTGTAGCACAAGCCCCCCTTAACTTTGGTGTGGGATTCGGCAAAGCCTCCATGGACAATGGCCGAATTGGCTTTGGTTGCCCCCATGGACACATCATTTTCTTTATCAAAAATGACAACGGATAATTTGTAACGACTTAAAGCTCGGGCAATCGATGTTCCGATTATTCCAGCTCCGATAATAGCCACATCATACATAGCAGTCTCCTTTATTAAAACTAGATTTTAATGACAAAATTATAAGCAGTGAAAACTATTATATTATATACCCATTTTCCTGGGCATCTCTCAGGAACTCATAGAAAAATTCCCGTTTCATATAGTTAAGTGGTGAACATTCCTGTTGATTATAGGCAAAATTCAATTTGGTTATGGCCGCTTCAAAGGAGATGTTCTCCAGGGGTATCCCACCAACAGCAATAAGCTCCTGACAGGAAGCATAAAGATCGCCATGAATATTTTTGTAAGAGATCATGTAGTGATCCACATGGGGGTTGTTTTTAATAAATGCTAAGAGCGAAGTGCCATTCTCGCCGGTAATATTTCCGCTGCCACAATGGTATAAAGAGTGAAGCACGGCCCGGATCGGGCGTTTGCGGAGATCGATCACCTCATAGTTGAGACCGGGATAAGCCCGCAACGCCAGCACTTCATTACGAAATTCGGTAACAGTGGGGACATCATCTGGCGAGGGATTGTAAAGCTTGATCATGGTTGGGTTCTTAGGAGTGGGCACGCAACACAGACCACGCTGATCAAATACCCCTAACGGATCACCAAAACTGGTAAAGTCATCTTTAAGCCAGTCGGCTTCCTGGAGCCGGGTCGCCAGGTGGACATAAATGACATCATCACTGTTCTTATAAATGGCATAAAAACCGGGCAGCTTCATATTGCTGATAAATTCCACCGCTGCCGCGAAATTAGCAATGGCATTGCTGTTGGGTTCGCCGATGGCGTAATTGGCAGCGATTAAAACTATCGGAATCAAAGGGCAGTCGATGCCATAAGAAAGGGCGGCCGCAGTATAGGGAAGGGTATCAGAACCATGCGCAATGATGACACCATCGTATTCGCTGAGTCGATGGGAGCGTAAAGTATTGATTATTTGCAGCCAGTGCTGTGGTTCGGCATTTTCACTGAGAATATTAAAGGGACGGACGACCTCAAATTCGACTTCGCGGTCGTTTTGTTCTTTGTATATGGTTAGCAAGTCGTCACCGCGACGGGAATCCACATTGATGCAGTGGTCGTTGACAGCACTGCCGATCGTCCCCCCGGTTAACAACAATAAGATTTTGGGTGTTTTTTCCATAGTTGACCATCCTTTCGGTAATTTAGAATAATTATAGCATCTAATCAAGGTCAGGGGAATAAAAAAAGCAAACATCAGCTAGAGTGTTTGCTTTTTTAAAAAGATTGGCAAAATGAAATCGGGGAATTACTTCATTTCATTTTGACCAAGGGTGGTGTTTTGCATATAAAGGTTGGAAAAATTGGGATCTGTGGCCAACTCGATATGGGTAGTTATTTTCGGGATCGCCTCACAGCGTTGGGCTTCATCCTGAGAGAGCAGGAAGAGTTGGGAACCGGTTCCGGCACCATTGCCGATGGAGCGGATCGGAACGCCGGAAATCTCGGGAAGTAAACCGATAAATTGGGCATTCTCGATATCGATATAATTCCCAAAAGCACCTGCCAGGGTTATTTCCTTGAGATCTTCGGCTTTGATACCATATTTTTCAGTTAACAGACAGCAACCGGTGAAAATAGCAGCCTTGGCCAACTGTACAGCCCGGACATCTTTTTGGGTGATGATCATCTCTTTGCCGTTGGGGTTATCCTGATGACGAACAAAAACAAAATAGCGTTGGTTGTTTTCATCCGTTTTAAAACGATCTTTGAAAGGGTGATTATCAAGATCCTCACCTTTTATAAAATTCCCGCGGTTATAAATCAGTTTTTCCCGATACAGGAAGGCGATGGCGTCAATGATCCCAGATCCACAAAAACCAAGCGGCGCAGCAGCACCAATAACCTGGCACTTAATCTCATTGTCGATCAGGGCAATTTTTTCTATCGCTCCAGTGGTGCCTCTCATCCCCATATGGATACCGGCACCCTCTAAAGCTGGGCCACAGGCAGTCGAAGCGACAAAATAGCGATTGCGGTTACCGACGGCAATTTCTCCATTAGTGCCTAAATCAATCATTAGGCGGTATTCATCATCCTTTGGCAGTCCCAGCAGAACGGCGGTCGTATCGGCGCCGACAAACCCACCCAACAAGGGCAAAAAGGTTATTTTCCCAGTGGGATTTATATTAATATTAAGTTCTTCGGCATTGAGGACAACCATGTCCCGGGTAATTCCGGTAAAAGGCGAGAGTCCTAAATGCAGGGGATTCAAGCCCAGAAAAAGATGGGCCATAGTACTGTTGCCACAGAAGACGCACTCATAAACAGCTTCAGATGGTATTTTTGATTCATAAAAAAGATTTGATAAAATATTGTTGACGGTTTCGATGATGGCGTGTTGAATATTCTTAAGGTTTTCCGGAGCCGTGGATGCGTAATCAATGCGGCTGATCACATCACCGCCAAAAGAGATTTGCTTATTCAGGGAAGAATACTGGTGAATCAGAACCCCATTCGTCAAATCATAAAGGTAACCGACAACCGAGGTGGTTCCAATGTCAAAGGCAACCCCATAAGCATTTAATTCTTCATTACCTGGGATCAGATCAATAATTTCATCATTGTATAAGATAAAATTCATCAAGGGAAAATTCTTTTGATGAAAAATTTCAGATGATTTTTGCAATACTTTAATGGAAGACATCCTAACTGGTATTTCAAGGACCTCTCGGATGGTTTCAAGATCGTAGGAACACATCTCAGTTTTTAGTGCCGTGATTGGGATGGCAGCTACTCTGGTTTTAGGGTTAAAACTCAACTCCCCATGGTCACTTGTTTCCAGTATTTGGGATAAAGCAGCTTCTTTGGAAATAAGAATGGCTATATCTGGGGAAATGAGATGCTGACAACCCAGGACTTCCGAAACTAAATCGTTTTCACGAATGGTAACAAGGCATTTTTTACACGTTCCTTTACCTCCGCAAACCAGATTTTGAGGAAAACCAACCAGAGCGCAGGCTTCAGCAACTGTTTTTCCAGCTTCAACCATGACACTTTTATCCAATAACGGAAAAAACACACGAATAGTATTCAAAGATGACATAAAATTGTCCTTTCATAGTCATAAATTAGGGTAGACTGTTAATATTAACCAAACTGATTTCATTATACCCGTAAAAAATGAGATTTTCAACAAGATAGAAAAATATTGACAAAAAATAAAGGAAATGCTAGTCTGTATATACAGGTATGATATGAAGAACAAAGAAATGAAAACGATATCAATTCAGGAGGCCGAGAATGATTATTATTGGAGAGAAAATAAATGGGACAATTCCAGCGATAAAGGAAGCGATTGAAAAAAGAGATGCCCGATTAATTGCGGAGCGTGCTGTAAAACAGGAAAAAGCAGGAGCAGATTTTATCGATGTGTGTGCCGGCACTGCTCCTGAATTGGAAAAAGAAACATTGAAATGGTTGATGGAGGTTGTTCAGGACGCAACTGAAACTCCGCTGTGTATCGACAGTCCTAATCCCCGAGTCATCGAAGCTGTATTTAAATATGCGAATAAACCAGGGCTTATCAATTCTATTTCTCTGGAAGGTGATAAATGCGAAGTCCTGCTTCCGCTACTGGAAGGAAATCCATGGGAGGTTATCGGACTTACTTGTGATAACAAAGGTATTCCCTGTGATGTCCAAACAAAGGTCGACATTGCGATAAGCATAGTCAGTAAAGCGGCAAAGTTTGGCATAACACCAGATCGCATTCATATCGATCCATGTGTGATGGCATTATCCACAAATAATGACTCGCTCATGAATTTTACCAGGGAAATTTCGGAAATACGAGGATTATATCCAACGATTCACATCACATCCGGTTTGAGTAATATCTCTTTTGGCTTGCCGGCTAGGTCACTAATGAATAAAACCTTTATGGCGCTTGCCATTCAGGCCGGAATGGATTCTGCAGTAATGGACCCAACAAATCGGGATATGATGGGAACAATTTTTGCAGCTTATGCACTGCTTGGCAAAGATAAGTATTGCCGCGCCTACAGCAAAGCATTTCGTCAGGGCAAAATTGGAACATCAGAAAAATAAGTTGTAAATTGGATACAATTCGGTTTAAATGTAGTTCTAGCAGCTGGCAAGATTCATTGGGGTGATAGATCTTTTGTCATGAAGGAAAACTTAGTTGTTAGCCTGGATAATTAAGCAGCTGAATATTATAAGTGGAGACATAAAATGCAGTGTGATCACTGCATTTTTTTTTGTGTCTGTTTAATTTGGTTGATGGATTATAGGAGGTGCAAAAAGAGCGCTTATTATGTTCAGGAAGAAGCGATGTAAATACCGGATTAAAATGAATAATAAATGAGGGGTTACAATATCAATATATGGCGATATATTACTTGAAATTGGATTGTTTGAGAAATAACAAACAATGAAAGAAAATAAATTGACTCTAATTAGAAAAATATTGACAATTTTTACAAATAATGATAATCTGATTAAAATTTGTATATACAAGTAAATAGTGGACTAGCTGCCCGATATTAGCATTTTAGGACGAATTAAAAAGGGCAAATGGAATAGCATAACGTTGCAAGTATAATGATTCAAAAAAAGGAAATAGTGAGGTGAGTTTGGTAAGAAATTGAAATACAAAGGTAGTTTTTGTGGGCGAAATGATAACATGGATTGAGTAAAAAAAATGGGAAATAACATTAAAATTACAAATTCGGGGATTTAAGTCAAAAAAACGAAAATATTGTGTTTTATAAATCATTATACAGGCGATACGAAAGATTAAAAGGAAATAAATGGCAATTACCTAGTGAATTGTACGGATATTTTGTGTCGCAGAGTAAAATATTGTTCTGATTATTGATGTAAACCCCGTTAATGTAAACGTTATTCGTATTTTTCCAGTAAAAAATTGTCACATTTATTGTTTGATTTTTAGATTGAAATCATATATCATAAATGCAGATGTTAAAAATTTATCAAAGTATTGGAGGAAATAATATGGGTTTTAAATCAGATATTGAAATTGCACAAGAGGCTACACCACAAGATATTCGTGTGATAGCAGCGAAATTGGGTTTAACAGAAGATGATCTGGATTTATACGGTAAGTATAAAGCAAAGGTTGACTACAACCTGTTAAAAAAATCGACGGGCAAAAAAGCACGTGTGATTTTAACAACCGCGATTAATCCAACACCCGCCGGTGAAGGAAAAACCACCACAACCATTGGTGTTGCGGATGGCTTATCGTACTTGGGAAAAAATACAATCGTTGCTTTAAGAGAACCTTCTCTTGGACCAGTTTTTGGTGTTAAAGGCGGAGCTGCCGGTGGTGGTTATGCACAAGTTATCCCAATGGAAGATATCAACCTTCATTTTACCGGAGATTTCCATGCGATCGGTGCCGCCAATAACTTACTGGCAGCAATGTTAGATAATCATATCAAACAAGGTAATGAATTAGACATCGATGCGAAAAGAATTACCTGGAGACGTTGTATGGACATGAATGACCGTCAATTACGAAACATCGTTGATGGTTTAGGCGGAAAAGGCGATGGCGTTGTTCGTGAAGACGGATTTGACATTACCGTTGCCTCTGAAGTTATGGCAGCTTTTTGTTTAGCCAGCGATATCAATGATTTAAAAGGACGAATGGGTCGGATCATTGTTGCTTATAACCATGCCGGCGTGCCAGTAACAGCGGCAGACTTAAAAGCGAATGGTGCGATGGCAGCATTGCTTAAAGATGCTTTAAAACCAAATCTTGTTCAAACATTAGAAGGAACACCAGCATTTATTCACGGTGGCCCATTTGCGAATATTGCGCACGGTTGTAACTCTTTAATTGCTACCCGGATGGCGATGCATTTTGCTGACTATGTTGTAACCGAAGGCGGATTCGGCGCTGACCTTGGTGCCGAAAAATTCCTGGATATCAAATGCAGAATGGCTAACTTAAAGCCAGATTGCGTTATTATCGTTGCAACTGTCCGTGCCCTTAAATACAATGGCGGCGTCGCAAAAGCTGATTTAGGCAGCGAAAATCTCGTCGCTTTAAAAGAAGGTCTGCCAAACTTATTAAAACATGTTGAAAACATTACCCAGGTATTTAAATTACCAGCCGTAGTTGCCATCAACGAATTCCCACTGGATACCCCAGCCGAGTTAGCCTTAGTAAAAGAAGAATGCCAAAAATTAGGTGTTAACGTGGCTATTTCCCAGGTATGGGCAAAAGGCGGAGAAGGCGGAGCTGAATTAGCAAAAGAAGTCATCCGTTTAATCGATGAAAGCGAAGGAACCTTCGAATATTGTTACGATTTGGATATCCCAATCAAAGAAAAAATAGAAGCAATTGCGACCCGTATTTACGGCGCAGATGGCGTTGATTTTTCTCCAGTTGCAATTAAAGAAATGGCAAACCTCACCGCTTTGGGCTTTGACAAGGTGCCAATCTGTATGGCTAAAACCCAATACTCCTTAACCGATGATCAGACCAAACTGGGTCGTCCAACCGGATTCAGAATTACCGTACGTCAATTGACAATCTCAGCAGGGGCGGGCTTCATTATTGCACTTACCGGTGAAATCATGAAAATGCCTGGTCTTCCTAAAGTACCAGCTGCAGAAAAAATTGATGTCGATGAAAATGGCGTAATTGCAGGTTTATTCTAGAAACGACAAATAAATAAAAAAAGGCCGATATGGGTTCTCCGGAACCCTTCTCGGTTAAGCTCAAGTGTTAAAAATTATACAATAAAAAGATTGAATTGGAGTTTGTAAATGGAATTTGATGCAGTAGGAACTGATCTTGGTTCTATCTCAGAAAAAAAATGCACAGAATTTGTTGAAGCCCTGTACAGCAAAGCAGCTGTTCCAGGTGGCGGCGGTGCAGCCGCATTAGTTGGTGCAATCGGAACGGCATTAGCCGGAATGGTTTGCAACTTGACCACCGGAAAGAAAAAGTATGCAGAATATGAAGAAGATATTCAGCGTATTTTAAAAGAAGCCCAGGTTCTGCAGGATCGTCTGTTAGCAATGATCGATGAAGATGCAAAAAACTTTTTGCCTTTAGCAAAAGCTTATGGTCTACCCAAAGAAACTGAAGAAGAAAAAGCTTACAAAGAAAAAACCTTAGAAGAATGCACCAAGGTTGCTTGCAGCATTCCGCTTGAAATCGTTGAAGTATGCTACAAGGCTGTTTTATTACAGGAAGAACTGGTTGGAAAAGGTTCGGCTTTAGCCATCAGTGATGTAGCGTGCGGCGTTCAGTGTTTAAGAGCGGGAATGATCAGTGGTTGGGTTAATGTATTAATTAACATCAAGACAATCAAAGACGCTGACTATGTAGCTGACGTTAATAATAGAATCAAACCAATGCTGGACAAAGGTGTTGAAATTTGTGACCGCGTTTATGCAGATGTTGAAAAACAACTTTCATAATAGCATTATTATAAATCAATAAAATTTTGAACTTAGAGGAGTATTAAATTATGGCAGCAAAATTATTAAGTGGAAAAGAAGTAAGTGAATCGGTACTGGCTCAAGTGCTGGCAGATGCTAATGAATTAAAAGCAAAAGGCATTGTTGTAAAAATGGCTATCATGCGAGTTGGTGAAGATCCAGGTTCTATTTCTTACGAAAAAAGTATTATCACCAGAATGGGAAAATCAAACATCGAAGTTGAATCCGTTCAGTTCCCTATTGATGTAACTGAAGCTGATTTCATTGCAAAACTTCAGGCAATCAATGAAGACAAAGACATTCATTCTGTTTTAATCTTCCAACCACTTCCAGATCAAATCGATGCAGAAAAAATCAAATATCTGTTAAGTCCTGAAAAAGATCCAGATGCTCTTAATCCTACTAACTTAGGAAAATTAATGATCGCCGATGAAAGAGGATTCTTCCCATGTACAGCTGAAGGCGTTATGGAAATGTTTAAATTCTATAATATCGATGTAAAGGGTAAAGACGTTGTTGTTATTAATAACTCTAACGTATTAGGAAAACCACTTACAATTATGCTGACAAATGAATTTGCAACCGTAACAATGTGTCACGTACATACTAAAGATACTGCTTCTTACACCAAGAAAGCTGATATTGTTGTAACCGCGTGTGGAATTTACGGCCTTGTAAAAGCTGATATGTTAAGCGAAGACTGTATTTTAATTGACGTTGCTATGTCTCAGATGAAAGACGAAAATAAAGAATTTGTATTAAACGAAGAAGGCAAAAAAATTCGTGCTGGAGATGCTCACGTAGACTGTTTAGACAAGGTAGCAATGATTACATCAGCTACACCAGGATGCGGCGGCGGAACAGGCCCAATCACAACAGCTTTATTGGCAGCACATGTTATTCGAGCATGTAAAATGCAAAATAACTTATAAAATCTGAAAAAACAAAGGAGGTATACAATTGGAGGATTACACAAAGTTTAAACTGAAAAGAAAGGAAGAGCTTGATGCGGTTCTGGCAGACAAGGATGATTTGTTTGTTGTAGCCTGTAACAAATGCTTCAAGGAACTCGATAGTTTTGACGAACCGGAATGCGGTTTGTTTGAAGAGATTGCCAAAGAACAGGGCAAAAATATCGTGGGCTCGGCACAAATTGATTTTCTGTGCAATGAACCATTAACATCGAAGAGCTTCCAGGATCTTATTCCCCAAGAAACCAAAAATGTGTTTGTTATCTCATGTGGTCTCGGAATTCAGACGATTGCAGGAATGGCTGAAATACCGGTATATGCTGCAAGCGACTCCGTTATCGTTGATGGCTACCATGGAATGGCATTGACAACCACCTTATGCGAAGCATGTGGTCAATGTTATCTAAACCTGACCGGCGGAATCTGCCCAGTTGTTGATTGTTCAAAAAGCTTACTGAATGGTCAATGTGGCGGTGCCAAAAATGGCAAATGTGAAGTTGACAAGGAGATGGATTGCGGATGGCAGCTCATCTATGATCGAATGGCAAAACAGGGACGTTTGCAAGAACTGTTGGATCAGCCAGTAGAACTACGGGATTATTCCAAAGTTAATCATAAATTTGTCAGTGAATATGTAAAATCTGTCCGAGAAGAACGATATGAAGGATACTATGGCGGAATTCACCCAACCGAATTTAAAGAGTTGAGTGAACATATCTCATTGGTACGTTTCCCAGATCCAGTGAATGTGGTTATCCCCATGTCACAGCATGCTGGTGCACCAGCTGAACCGATTGTTGAAGTTGGACAGCAGGTAAAAATGGGTCAGAAAATTGCTCAAGCAGTAGGCTTTATTAGCAGTGCGATTCATGCCAGTGTCAGCGGTACCGTTGTTGCTGTTGAACCAAGATTGCATCCGATTAGCGGGCTGGATAGCTTAGCGATTGTGATTCAATCGGACGGCAAGAACACGCTTGACGACTCAGTAAAACCTGCCGGAGAACTTGATAAACTTTCAGCTGATGAAATTATCGAAATTGTCCGTGAAAAAGGCGTCGTCGGTATGGGTGGGGCTGGATTCCCAACTGCCGTTAAACTTAAATCACCTAAACCGATTGAACTGGTATTACTTAATGCCTGTGAATGTGAACCAATTCTGACCGCCGATCATCGGGTTCTGTTGGAGTTTGCCGATGAAGTGATCTATGGTTTAAAAGCCATGATGAAAGCATCAGGCGCACCAAAAGGTGTGATTGCCATTGAAGACAACAAGTTGGATGCAGTTGAATTACTGCAGGCAAAAACTGCCGATATCGAAAACATCGAAATCGTGGTTGCAAAAACCAAATACCCACAAGGGGCTGAAAAAATGCTCATCAAACGGGTTATGGGCAAGCAAGTGCCAAGTGGCGGCCTGCCAATGGATGTTGGCGCAATCGTATGTAACGTGAGCACAGCCAAAGCCGTTTCAGATGCAATCCAATTAGGAATGCCACTGGTTGAACGCGTTGTGACTGTCAGCGGCAACCGAATGAACAAGCCCGGCAATTACTTAATCAAAATTGGTACATCTGTCAAAGATATCGTCAACCATTGCGGTGATGTAATAGGCGATGATGTAACTGTTAAAATCGGTGGCCCAATGATGGGATTCGCCCAGGCGAACCTCAATGTTCCGATGCTGAAATGTTCCAATGGCATTATCGCTGTTGAAACCACGGTTAAAGAAGCAGTAGAATGTATCAAGTGTGGTCGTTGTGCTGACGTTTGCCCAATGGAACTGCGTCCGCTGTATTTCACCAAATATGCTCTGTCAGAAGACTGGGAAGGCATGAAAACACAAAATACCATGGATTGTATTGAATGTGGATGTTGTGAATATATCTGTTCATCAAAAATTCCAATTGTTGAACGAATCAAAATCGGAAAAACTGCCATAAGGGAGGGTAAATAATATGCTGATTACCCAACTAAAATCAAAAGAAACAATTGAAGCACTGGCTCAAGGAAAAACTGTGATCATTAACTGTCACGGCTGTAAAGAAGTTTATTTCGCTGAACACGAAGCGGATGAACTGCAAAAAGACCTTAACGGTGTGACTCAGATTATCACAACAGATTATATCTGTAATCCCGATAATTTAAAATTGCAATTGCTAAAACATACGGATGTCATTAATGCCGCAGATACCATCTTGGTATTTTCCTGTGGCGTTGGAGTTCAGACTGTTGCTGCTCAATTTGAGGGCAAAAGAGTCTACTCCTGTTGTGATACTTATCCATTACCAGGATTCCAGGGCGTAACGCCACTGAATGTTGATTGTGGACAGTGTGGAGAATGCTATTTAAATGGTACCGGTGGAATCTGTCCGATTACCGCATGCTCAAAAAGTCTGCTTAACGGCCAATGTGGCGGCGCCAAAGAAGGCATGTGTGAAGTTGATAAAGAAATGGAATGCGGATGGGAACGAATTTACCGAAAATTGGAAAAACTGAATAAATTGGATAATATGAAATATGATGCACCAAAAGTGCGGAATTATCATAATCCAAACGCAGAAGAACCAACAATTTAAGAAGATTAGGAGTAATTATAAATGAGAATAACTGAGCTGTTTGAAAAAGGCGAGTTTGTATTAACTGCAGAAGTGGGGCCTCCAAAAGGAGTTGAACTTGACCACCTGATTAAAGATGCCCATGAATATTTAAAAACCCGTGTTCATGCATTGAATGTAACGGATAACCAATCATCGGTTATGCGTACTGGTTCACTGGCAACATGTAAGGTATTAAAAGATGAGGGACTGCTCCCAATTTTTCAAATTACCTGCCGTGACCGAAATCGTATTGCTTTACAGTCTGACGTATTAAGTGCAGCATTACTGGGCATTGAGAACTTATTGCTATTAACTGGGGATTACACCACTTTGGGAGATCATCCTCAAGCAAAACCTGTTTTTGATCTGGATTCCGTTTCATTAATTCATGCGGTAAAAAGATTGGAAGAAGGCTTTGACATTGCTGGGAATGCAGTAGATGGAGCTCCACCTAAATTTGCTAAGGGCGCTGTTGTTTCACCATGTAGTGACTCTGTTGATGTCCAATTGGCTAAAATGGAAGCAAAGGTGAAAGCTGGATGTGAATATTTCCAAACCCAGGGCGTTTATGAACCAGAAAAATTCATCAAATTCATGGAACAAGCAAAACAATTTGGTGTTCCAGTTCAATTGGGTCTGATCATCCCTAAAAATGTGGGAATGTGCCGATATATGAATGCCAATGTAGCTGGTGTCCATGTACCAGATGAAATGATTAAAGAATTACAGGCAGATAAAGAAAAAACAAAAGCCGGCGATACTGGCGTGGAAATCTGTGCACGTCTGATCAAAGAATGTAAAGATTACGCTCAAGGCGTTCATATCATGTCATTAGGCTGGGAAAACAGAATTCCAGAAATTCTTGATATGGCTGGAATTGCTCCAATAACTCCAGTAGTTTAATAATCAGTAACAAAACTGAATGCCGGCTGAGCCGGAAATTTTAAATGCTCCTCTTAAGGAGGACAGTTTATGAGATTAAACTGTTCATCTTATATGGAGGAGTTTTTATTTTGAAAAAAAATACCAAGATTCTTGACATCGCAGGTTTATAGGTTGGTGATTACGTGAAAATAACAATTATTGGAACAAGCCCGAATGGATCTGAAGCAGCGGATGAGATGCACAACGATTGCGTAAACAAAAAAACATGCTGATCGATTGTCATATTCATTGCGGTTTAGGTCAATTCGGAGGATTGAGACGGTCAGCTATCGCTGATGATCTAGCGATTGAATCGATGAAAGACCTCGTTCAAATCTATCAAAATAAAGGGGTACAGGCAATCCGTGATGGTGGGGATGGTTCAGGAATTGGAATAATTCTCAGAGATATTTCAAAAGATTCCGGTCTTATTGTCAAGACGCCCATTCGCGCTTTTTATAAAAAAGGCCATTACGGTGATTTTTTAGGAGACTCAGTAGATAATGTAAAAGATGGCATTAAAAAAATGAATCAACTCATTAAACAGAAACCTGATTTTATAAAAATTATTTTAACCGGTATCATGAGTTTTACCGCATTAGGTGCTTCAGGACCGGTGGGGTTTTCTAAAAGTGAATGTTCGGAAATGATTGACCATGCTCACCAAAAGGGTTTATCAGTCATGGTTCACGCCAACACGCCAGAGGGTATTATGATAGCTTTGACATCCGGAGCGGATACCATTGAGCACGGCTATGGTATAAATGATGACTGCCTTCATGCGCTGCATGAGAGTGGTGCTGTTTGGGTGCCTACCCTGGCACCATTTGCCAATATAGCCAGATGTGATGATGCGAGTCCAATGAAGAAATATCAAAAAGTATCGGAAGCTTATTTTAGACAACATCAGTTGATGGTAAAAAAAGCCGATGCAATGGGTGTGAACATTGCATTGGGAAGTGACTCAGGAGCGACGCTAGTTCCCCTGGGACAAGGCACTTTAGATGAGCTTGGTTATTTGCTCGACTGTGGATTGACAAAAGAAAAATTGGAAAGCATTGGAAAATGGGTTATCGACCTCTAATAGTCTTAGCATAAAAGAATCCCTGCAAATGTTATTTGCAGGGATTCTTTCTTTTGAATTGGTGCAAATTAAGTGAGCGAAATGTTTGTTTTTTAAGCCTGTGGGTATAAATCATCGATAATCTATAAATTGGATGGTGTGCGTATGTTGTATGAAAAATTTGTGGAATGTCTGGAAAACGATGATAAAGCTAATGCCGTGCGGATTGCGCTGGATGCGCTAGAAACGGGGAAGGTCGGAATTGTGGCGTTATACAACGAGTTGTTAATACCCGCCCAGAACAAAATGGAACTGGAAGAAAGAAGAGAATCGGTGGCGATCTGGAAAGAACATTTTAGGACTTCGGTGGTTCGAACCGTCATTGAATACTGCTATCCCCGGGTGGTAAATGAAGGATTGCGTAACAGCTTCAGGGCGGGGCGAAAAAAAGTTCTGATTTTCTGCCCAGCAGAGGAATACCACGATATCGGGGCCCGGATGATTGCTGATTTCTTTACCTTATGTGGTCATCAGGTCTATTTTTTAGGTAGTAATACACCGCCGGAAGCACTTTTACAAGCAATGGTACGATTGCGACCAGAGATCATTGCGATGGGAGTCAGTAATTATTTTAATCTGGTCGCGGCCAGAAGAACCATTGAAGATGTCCGCAAAATTCTCGGCAACGAGATCAGCATCGTTTTAGGTGGAGCAGCATTTAAAGATAATTTGACAGTGGTAAAAGAAATCGGTGGCGATTTTTATGTGGATAGCTATGACGCAGTGGTGAAAATTTCAGAAGGGTGGGAAAATCATGAAACTGGCATTTGATATTGCCCTTCGCTTTCTAAAATCGAGTAAGGGACAAACCATCCTGATTGTCTTGGGGATCGCGATTGGGGTCTCGGTACAGATATTTATCGGTTCGCTGATCACCGGTCTTCAAAAAAGTCTGGTCGATAAAACGGTGGGGAGCGCGTCACAGATTACCGTTTCACCTAAAGAAGACGGTGATTATATTTTAGATCCCCAGGCCGAAATCAAAACGATCAAAGCCGCCAATCCAGCAGAAATAATAAACCTTGTCGCGGTTACTCAGGGACCGGCCATCCTAAAAACATCCGATCAGTCGACGACCATTATTTTGAGAGGCTTTGATTGGGACGCCGCCCAGGGAATCTATAAAATATCAGATCGGATGGTCAAAGGCGAGTTGGGGACAAATGAAAATGAAGTCATCATTGGACAGGAACTTTCGGAAAACCTGAATGTAAAAATCGGTGATACGATTGAAATGATCACCCCCACCGGCAAGATGGGACAATTTCTCGTAACCGGATATTTTGATTTGCAGGTAAAATCTTTAAATGAATCATGGGTTCTGACAAATGCTGACACAGCGCAGATATTTCTGGAAACCGGTGAAGGCGTATCACAGATCGAAATGCAGGTAAAGGATGTCTTTGCTGCAGATGAAATAGGGATGGCTGTGGAAAAACGCTTAAATGACGATAACTTAGTTGTGACAAACTGGAAAGAAGAAAATGCTGCCTTGTTATCCGGGCTGTCAGGTCAAACCGCTTCAAGCCTGATGATTCAGGTTTTTGTACTGATATCAGTGGTATTGGGTATCGCCAGTGTTTTGGCCATCAGCGTCGTGCAGAAGTCCAGACAGATTGGGATATTAAAGGCCATGGGGATGCATAACCCCAAAGCCAGTCTGGTTTTTTTGTTTCAGGGATTTCTACTGGGCATCCTGGGGGCTTTTGTCGGTATCGCTTTGGGAATCGGATTGAGCTGGTCATTTGCCACCTTTGTCACTAATCCCGATGGATCTTCACTGGTGCCCTTCTATATTGACTGGGTTTTCATTGGTGTTTCAGCGGGAATTGCCGTTACCGCTTCGACATTGGCGGCCTTAATTCCAGCCATTCGCGTGTCTAAGCTGGATCCCATGGAGGTAATTAAAAATGGATAATTTCGTAGTCGAAGTCAAAGGCGTATCAAAGGTTTATGGCAAGACGATTAAAACGGTCGCTCTTCATGAACTGAATCTGGGATTTAAAACCGGCTCATTTAATGCCATTATCGGAGAGTCCGGCAGTGGCAAAAGTACCCTCCTCAACATTATGGGAACCCTGGATCGGCCAACTAAAGGGGAAGTGATTATCAACGGCGTATCCACCAGAAATATGTCAAAAGGACGTTTGGGTGACTTGCGAAACGAAACATTAGGTTTTGTTTTCCAGTTTCATTATCTGTTACCGGAATTTACGGCCTTGGAAAATGTGTTGATGCCATACCGGATTGCTAATGGCAAGGCAGATAAACATGGTCAGAAAAGAGCTAAGGAAATACTGAATCTGGTGGGACTTGAAAAAGTGGAGAATAATTTGGCAACAAACATGTCAGGTGGTCAACAGCAACGGACAGCTATTGCCAGGGCACTGATGAATCAACCTAAAATCATTCTGGCTGACGAACCCACCGGTAATCTGGATTCGCAAACCACTGACAGCATTTATCAACTCTTCCGGAAGATCAACCAGGAACTGGGGACCACTTTTATCATCATTACCCATGACCGACGGGTTGCCGAAAAAGCTGACCGCATCGTTGAAATTTTGGATGGTCGAATTTCGCTGGACATTGTCAAATGATTCTAGCATTCAGCATCAAATAAGCGACGATATTATTATCGTAAATTATTTGATGCTTTCATTGATTTTGATAATTATTGCTGGTAATCATGTCAATCATCGTATAAAATAAGGAAATAGACATTTTCAAGCGTAAACTAGGGGAAAATCAATGAAAAAAATTATGATCGTACGTCCCGGTGATTTTATGGATATTTCCATGGTAATTCCGGGAATCATGACAGATGTAAAATACTATACGGGAGATAATTTTGTGGGTGAAAGAATCGACGGATATGAAGCACCCATCATTTTATTAACTGAAAAAGCGGCAATCGCATTGGGGCGAGTTCAAAAACAACTTCTGGAAGAAGGGTTTGGATTAAAAGTTTTTGACGGGTATCGTCCCAAACGCGCAGTGGATCATTTTGTTCGCTGGGGAAAGCTGGAAGAAGATCAGAAAACCAAGCGCATCTATTATCCAGAGAAGACACGTCAGGAAATTTTCGAGGGGGGATTTATCGCCCCGGAATCTTCCCATACCCGGGGCAGCACGGTGGATCTGACGGTGGTAAACATCGAAACAGGGACCGAAATCGATATGGGTGGAATGTTTGATTTTTTTTCTGAGGTTTCCTACAGCGATTATGACCATCTCACCCTGGAACAAAGTAAACATCGGGTCCAGCTCCGCTATTTGATGCGCTCTGAGGGGTTTGAACCAATGCAGCAGGAGTGGTGGCACTTTACGCTTTCAGAAGAGCCGTATCCCGAAACTTATTTTGACTTTCCGATTCAAGCCTGATCGCGCTTTCCGTTTTAGCGAACCAGTAAATGAAAAATAGTTAAAATTCTGAATGATCCTCTTTTAATCGCAAATATTGCATTTTATTAATGAATTGTCAAAAAAATGTGATATAATAATAAAATTAGAGAAAAATACTATACTATCAGGAAAGAAGTGAAAAAATGAGAAAAAGAAACAAAACACTCTTAATTGGATTAGGCGTGTTGTTAGTAATTTTCACGATTCTATTATCGCTGAACCAATTTTATATTGATTATCTTTGGTTTGTGGAAATGGGGTATACTGAAATTTTCTTTAAAGAAATTGTGACAAAAACACAAATAGGTATTCCGATCTTTATTGGGTTGATACTGATTTTGTTTTTTTATTTAAAATTACTTAATCGCATTTCAGCAAGGTACATCGGAAGTGTCCAGAAAGCTACGAAAAAGCAGAATATAATCGCAATTGGTGTGAGTGGTGTGGTCGCTTTTTTTCTGACCATTTTAATTTCGGATCGGCTTTGGTACCAAATACTGGAATTCGTCAATCAAACTCAATTCAATTTGACAGATCCCATCTTCAATCAGGATCTGGCCCTTTATTTTTTTGGGTTGCCATTATATCAGGAAGTCTTTTCTATTTTTATCGGTTTTTTTGCCGTCATTGTCGTTTTGACTTTTTTGTATACGGCATATATCCTCTATCAGGGCAAGAAAATCGAATTCAGTCGGGAACAGGACCTGGAATCCATTAAAGATAATGCCAAGGGGATATTCAAATCCTATCTTGAGATTGCATCCAGGCAGATTGGCATTTTTTTAGGAGTGCTTTTTTTAATCCTGTCGATTGGCAGCTTTTTAGAAGCTTTCCAGTTATTGTACTCCAGTTCCGGGATCGTCTATGGAGCCGGTGCCGCAGATATTGATGTCGGACTTAAGGTCATCATTATTAAAGGTGTTTTATGTCTGGTTCTGGCTGTCACTTCCGTATTTGCCGGCTACAAGAAAAAATATCTGTTCATGGGGGCCGGTCCGGTCTTGTTAGTTGTGGTGGTAATTTTAGGCGGAGCAGCTCAGGGAATCTATGAATCGCTGGTTGTTATCCCCAACCAATTCACCAAAGAAGGACAGTATATTGCCAATAACATTGAGTATACGCAACAGGCCTACGATTTAGCCAACGTTGAAACCAGAGAGTTTTCAGGAACTCAGGAAATAACCGCAAAAGAAATTCAAGAAAATCAAGTTACCATCGATAATATACCAATTAACGATCAAATACCAACCCAGGAAATGTATAATTCCTTGCAGGGGATCAGGAACTACTATCAGTTTTATGATGTTGATGTGGATCGCTATTTTGTCAATGGCGTCTATACCCAGGTGTTCCTGGGCGCCCGGGAAATGAACAATACCTTACTGCCCGCTGAAGCGAAGACCTGGGTCAATCAGCACTTGAAGTACACCCATGGCTTTGGCTCAGCGGTGTCCCCAGTCAACAAAACAAACAATGTGGGACAACCGGATCTGATTGTCAAAGACATTCCGCCGGTTACTGAAGTGAGTGAGCTGATCATTGATGAACCTCGAATTTATTTTGGCGAAAATGACTATGGCTACGTGGTCACCAACTGTACCACTGCCGAGTTTGATTATCCCCAGGGCGATAATAACCAGGAGGTTACCTACACGGGTACAGCAGGGATCCAAATGTCCTTTATCAATAAACTGGCGTTTGCGCTCTATCATGGGTCATCGGAACTGCTTTTGGCAAATGAAATTACAGCTGACAGTAAAATGCTGATCCATCGCAATATTTCAGACAGAGTCGCTACTATTGCCCCATTTTTAAGCTATGATAGTGATCCCTACATGGTGATCTCAGAAGGCCGATTGTATTGGATTGTTGACGCGTTCACCACCAGTGATCGCTACCCTTACTCACAGCCCTATAATGAAGCTGGTGATAATTATGTGCGCAACTCAGTGAAGGTGGTTGTTGATGCCTACAACGGTGATGTGACCTTCTATAAGGTGGATGATGAACCGGTTCTCGAAACCTACAGTAAAATATTCCCCGGATTTTTGAAAGATATTTCAGAAATGCCGGAAGGAATCAAACAACATCTGCGTTATTCAAAAACGATGTTTGACATTCAATCGGATATTTATAAGACCTATCACATGTCAAATGCCAGGGTCTTCTATAATAAAGAAGATCAGTGGGAGACCGCAACCCAGTTTTATGAATCAGAAAAAACAGAGGTTCCGGTGGAATCGGCTTATACCATTATGGAGTTGCCGGAGCGACAGGCAGAGTTTATGTTGACCGTTCCCTTTACACCGAAAGATAAGGATAATATGATTGCCTGGTTGGCAGGGGTGTCGGATGGCCCCGGTTATGGTCAGCTGATCCTTTATGAGTTTCCCAAACAGCAATTGGTTTATGGCCCGATGCAGATTGAACAGCGGATCGATCAGGATACGATTATCTCCCCACAATTGACCCTGTTAGGTCAGCAGGGGGCCCGGGTTCTGCGCGGAAACCTGATGTCGATACCGATCGAAAATGCGATTATCTATGTCGAACCAATTTACATTCAAGCCGTTGGCGGCGAAAATAATCTGCCGGAATTAAAAAAAGTGGTGGTCTGTTACCAGAATGAAATAGTTATGGCGGACTCCCTGGAGTTGGCGCTGGCACAGGTTTTTGATATTCAAGAATTGCTGAGTAATAACCCACCGACCCAAAGCACCGGAAGCACTTCAACTACCGCAGAATTAGTGGTTAAAGCAAATGCCCTATTCAAAGAAGCTCAAGAAGCGCAAAAAGCTGGCAATTGGGCAGGGTATGGACAAAAAATAAGTGAGCTGGAGCAGGTTCTGGCTCAGCTACAGCAACTTTCTGGGGTGACTCAGTAGGATAAGATCATAAGTTTTTAAAAGCAGGAGGAAAAAATGCTCGATATAAAGCGCATCAGAGAAAATAAAGAAGAAGTTCAGGCCGGTTTGGACAAACGCGGTCAGTACGATTTAAGCGTCGTTACCATATTAGATGAAAAACGTCGGGAAACATTGGGTCAAGTTGAAGAAATGAAGAGCCGACAAAATGTGGTGTCCAAACAAATTCCGGTTCTAAAAAAAGAAAATAAAGATTGCACCGAGATTTTTGCCGAAATGAAGGAACTGTCAAACAAGATTAAAGATCTCGATGCAGAAGTCAAAACAATCGATGATGAGATCAAAATTCAGCTACTGAATTTCCCGAACATTCCCAATCCCCAAGTCAAGGTTGGAAAAGACGAGACCGATAATCTGGAAATCAGAAAATGGGGTGAACCCAGAAAATTTGATTTTGAGATAAAAGCCCATTGGGATATTGGCGTAGATCTGGACATCCTGGATTTTGAACGCGCTGTCAAAATCACTGGTGCCCGATTCAGCATGTTTAAAGGCGATGGGGCCCGATTACAACGGGCACTGATTAACTTTATGTTACACACCCATTGCGAAGAACATCATTATACCGAAATCTCGCCACCATTTATGGTGAATCGGGAGAGTATGACCGGTACTGGACAATTGCCAAAATTTGAAGAAGATGCCTTTCATTTGCCAAGCAAGGACTTTTTTCTGGTGCCAACCGCAGAGGTACCGGTAACCAATATCTATCGTGATGAAATATTGGGCGAAGAAGAATTGCCCAAATATTTTACCGCCTATACTCCCTGTTTCAGGCAGGAAGCCGGATCAGCGGGCCGTGATACCCGGGGATTAATCCGTAATCATCAGTTTGATAAGGTCGAAATGGTTAAATTTGTTCATCCGGATCGCTCCTACGAAGAGCTGGAATCTTTAACAAACAATGCGGAACGGATTTTACAATTACTGGGTATTCCCTACCGGGTAATTGAATTATGCACCGGGGATCTGGGTTTTAGTTCTGCCAAAACCTACGATATTGAAGTATGGATGCCAAGTTACAACCGCTATGTCGAAATCAGCTCCTGTTCAAATTTTGAAGACTACCAGGCCAGACGGGCAAATATTCGATTCAGAGATGGCGAAACCAAGAAAACCCGCTTTTTGCATACCCTCAATGGTTCGGGACTGGCTGTGGGCAGAACCTTTGCCGCAATTTTAGAAAATTACCAACAAGCTGATGGATCCGTTATGGTTCCAGAAAAGCTGGTGCATTACATGTGGGGAAAAACCGTTATTGGCAAGTAAAGCCAATTAAATGATGTCAAACGAAAACAATTTATAAAACTAAAAATAGAAAAATGGCACTCGTGATTGAGAATGAGAATCGTGTCAGATGGAGGAATAAAATGAACATGAATGGAAAAGAGTTAGTTATAACCGAGGATGGTTTTAATAACATAAAAAAGGAACTGGAATATTTAAAAACAGTTAAGCGCCACGAGGTCGCAGATCGGATTAAAACAGCCCGGGAATTCGGAGATTTAAGTGAAAACGCCGAATACGATGAGGCTAAAAATGAGCAAGGGTTTGTTGAAGGCAGAATTTCGGAGCTGGAACACAAGCTTAAAATAGCAGTTGTTATTGTTGAAAAAGATATTCATACAGACGATGTGGGAGTTGGTAGCATTGTTAAAATAAAAAATCCATTATTGGACTTAGTCGCAGAATACAAAATTGTCGGATCGGCAGAATCTGATCCTAAAAACAACCGTATTTCAAATGAGTCTCCGATTGGGTCAGCGCTGCTGGGTGCAAAGGTAGGCGATACCGTGAAGGTACAAATTCCTGACGGTGAAGCGGCATATCAAATTTTAGAAATACGTAGATAGGGGAATAGACATTGACAACAGAAAATCTTAGCGAACTTCTAGAAATAAGAAGAGATAAATTAAAGAATTTACAAGATGCAGGGAAAGATCCCTTTGAACAAACTAGTTTCAACGTAAGTGCCCATGCCAAAAAAGTCGAAGATGCTTATGATGACTTTGAAGAAAAAGAAGTGACCATGGCAGGCCGGATTATGTCCAAACGGGGCCAGGGAAAAGTTTCTTTTTATGATCTCCAGGACTCCACCGGAAGAATTCAATTATTTCTGAAAAAAGATGCCCTGCCAGATATGTATGACGAAATTAAAACCTATGACATCGGTGATATCGTTGGGGTTAAAGGGGAAATTTTCAAAACAAAAATGGGCCAGATCTCGGTAAGAGTTTCAGAGCTGACGCTGCTGAGCAAATCCTTGCAGATTCTGCCGGAAAAATATCATGGTCTAAAAGATATGGAACTTCGCTACCGACAGCGTTATGTTGATCTGATTGTAAATCCCGAAGTGAAGGATGTTTTTCAGAAACGATCACTGATTATGCGAAAAATACGGGAGTTTTATGACGCCCGAGATTTTATTGAAGTAGAAACACCGGTTCTTTCCAATCTGGCTGGCGGCGCTAATGCCAGACCTTTCATGACCCATCATAATGCTCTGGATATCACTTTGTACTGCCGAATCGCTCTGGAACTGCCGCTCAAGCGATTAATCGTTGGTGGTTTTGACAAGGTTTATGAAATGAGTCGGGTTTTTAGAAATGAAGGAATGGACGCAACCCATAATCCTGAATTCACATTACTGGAGTCATATGAGGCATATGCGAACTATGACGATCTAATGATAATGATCGAAGAACTCTACAGTTTCCTGGCCAAAGAAGTAAATAAATCAGAAACCGTTATTTACGGTGATAAAGAAATCAGTCTGGCCGCACCATTCAAACGGGCACGAATGGTTGATTTGGTAAAAGAACATACTAATGTCGACTTCGATGTCATGACAGATGTGGAAGTTGCCCGGGCTGCAGCCAAAGAATTGCACGTTGATGTCGATGGCAGAAATAGTGTCGGTGAAATTATGGCTGAAGTCTTTGACGAATTCGTTGAAGATAAACTGATCCAACCAACCTTTGTTACCATGCACCCAGTAGAAATTTCACCACTTGCCAAGAAAGATCCAAAAGATCCGCGATACACAGAACGATTTGAATTATATATAAACGGCGCCGAATGTGCCAATGCATTTTCCGAATTGAATGATCCGATTGATCAAAAAGAACGGTTTATGTCTCAGGTACAGAAGAAAACTGATGGTGATGAAGAAGCGCATCCTTTTGATGCCGACTTTATCAATGCCCTGGAAGTGGGTCTACCGCCTACTGGTGGGTTAGGTATTGGAATTGATCGATTGGTTATGCTGTTTACTAATCAGCACAGTATCAGAGACGTTATTCTTTTCCCGACAATGAAACCCATCGACTAATAACTCAATGAACAAGGAGCTCAGAATCATAGGATTTTGAGCTCCTTTATATAATAAGGAAAAGATTGGGATTGGAAAATAAAATAAAAAAACATTTCACTTAAGTGTTTAAACAATAATCCTGAGGGTAAGTAAGTAAAATCTGTCGGTAAAATAGTTGATTGACTGCCCTTAAAACCAGATAATTGGCGGATGTCAGAGTCTTTTGGCTAATATCAAAGAAAAATGAAAAAACTTTCAGAAAAGCGTTGACAGGAGGGATGAAAGAGCGTATACTAATGAAGTTGTCTCGAACAGAGGCGGCGCACACACAGCTGAATAACAGGAATTAACTTAAAAGAATTTCAAAAAACAGCTTGACAACATGAAGAAACAACGATATAATAGAAAAGCTTCTTCAGTCGGAAACGATTGCAGGGCGGCGGTCATAGAAAAGAGAATAGTACCATAAAACCTGTAAAACAGCCGAACCATCCGCGAGGGTGGCAGATGGCTGAAATAGAAACAGAGAGATGTCCTCTTTAAAACATTAACTCGGCAGAGGATAAAATGCACTCGGTAGAGTATAAAACACAGTTATTCATGAGACAGCATTTAAAGGCCGAAAGGCTTTAAATACAAACTTTTATTGAGAGTTTGATCCTGGCTCAGGACGAACGCTGGCGGTATGCTT